>Ga0326512_10000545_pt1 | contig 33226 bp, 39 predicted proteins | sample 1_2617_0518_D_FD_203652 | JGI IMG/M metagenome (GOLD analysis project Ga0326512, IMG submission 203652) | Bovine rumen microbial communities from UC Davis, California, United States - 1_2617_0518 | ecosystem: Host-associated > Mammals > Digestive system > Stomach > Rumen | place: USA... | reverse complement strand
CATACCTTGGTGGGGCAATGGACAGACATACGGCTAATGTAACTGACACAAAACCGACTGACGTGAAGCTACGGAACGGTTATATCTATGTTTCATTCGAAACTTTTGAAGAAGCTTGTGAATGTGCAATAGACATAATAAGCTGGACTAATCCTACAGACAGTCATTACAGGTGTGTAAGGTGGGGTTTCGTAACTGGCTTAGTAAGTCATGAAAGATACAAAGAAGAAGGAGAACAGAAATGACTAAAAGAAAGAATGAAACACGTGAAGAATATCTTGAAAGGTGTAGGGCTTGGGAAAAAGAACACCGTCCAAATCGTTGGAAAGAACGACGTGAATATATCAAGAACTATCTCAAATCATATAAGCAACATCAAAGGTATTGTTGTGAGTCACTTGAAAATGTTGAAAACTATGAAAAAGCTAAAGCTGACAACTTCGAAGGATGGCATCTCCATCACAGATTGGAAACACACACCTCTGATGGTGAAAAAAGACTTGTTGATATTTCCATGAAGGAACTAAAAGCATTAGGAATGTATTATCATAGACCAGCTAATGAACTTCTTTTCATAAAAGATACTGAACACATAAAAATCCATAATACTGGAAAAAAAGGACATTCAATGTCAGAAGAAGGAAAACAACGTGTAAGAAAAATAAACTCAGAACGCTTATCAAAGAAAGTTCGTTGCGTAGAAACTGGTGAAATATTTGAATCTGCAAAAAAAGCAAGTGAAATAACATCTATAAAAAACATTTGCAATGCTGCACGAGGAGCACGCAAAACCGCAGGTGGATACCATTGGGAGTATTTATAATGCGATGGAGCCTTGTGATGTCTAACCCCCCATATAATCTGGGTGGAAAGATTATAAACGAAGCTCACAAGAACTGCAACCAATGCGTATGTCTAATGCCTTTGGGTCAGTATAAATCTAAGGAACTATACAGGCATATTGAAGACTTCCGTTTGGCGGACCCAAAAATGTTCGCGGACGCGGATATAACGAATAACCTTTGTATTTGTACATTGCGAAAAGATGTTGTAGACCGGTTCAAGACATACGAAGAACTGTCTATGGAAAGCTATGACCCAAAGTTCAAGGCGTTTTATGAAGTGAATAAATCCTTGAAACCTCGTTTCAGAAACTATTTTGAAACTATGATGTCATCAGATGTAGTATTTGATAACACATATACATTTGCAACAACATGGCGTATTAGTGTAAATAATGTGCAAGATACAAAAACTGGTTGGGATTATAAGTATAATGTTACAAAAGAGCTGAAAGACATTCCAGTACACGATAGAAAAGATGGAACTGGTAAAATGTACATGGCATGGATTCTTGATTTTGGAAAGGGTCACGAAACCGCTTGTAAGAACTTCAATACATGGTGGTGGTACAAAGGTAAACACGGTCTATGTGCATTCTTGATAAAGTCTCTCAATAAGAAGAGCGGAACTATTGAACAAGCTATTCCGAGAATAGACTGGGAGGCTATTTCAGATACACAACTTTGGAAAGGGGGTAAATACGACGAAGCCGTATTGGACGTAATGGGTCTGAAGTGGAATAATGAAAAAGACGGCGTAGAGGAAAATATTTGACTTTTTGTAATATAAGGGATACATCAACTAAATAAGTAAAGGAGAAAAATAGAAAGATGAAAGAAGTAGAAAAAGAAAACGGTGAAACATTTATAGAAGATGAAGTAACTTTGAGACTATGTTTTCCAAAAAAATGGGATTCAATGACAAAAGGGGATATTCAAAAAATATTGAATAAATACATAGAAGACGAATGGCGAAAACCCACTGTGAAGCCGGTCGCTTACATGACTTCGAGTATGCTAGAAGGCGTTATGAGGTACATACTTGTAGGAGACTTTATGGGGGCAGGTATGACACTAAAAAGTCTAATAAAAGTTGTGGATGATGAAACTATGAAAAAGATTCAGGAACTGGTTGAGGAGAAATAAAGATTATGAACATAGTACTTTTAGTCATTTTGACGTTGATAGGTGTTACTTACGTTATTATTGCAGCAATCGCAACAGCCACAATAATATGTCCTCTAAAGAATCCAGATGGAAGCTATGTTCCAGATGACGTAGAAACGAAAAGATTTTTATTAGTAATGTTATTGTTACCAATATCACCTATTATCGGTCCTTACTTTATTTATAAAGTTTTGAAGAAGGGGAGTAAAAAGTGATAAAGTTGTGGATGATGAAACTATGAAGAAGGTTCAACAACTGGCTGAGGGGAAATAAACATGAACTTTGAACCAGATTTTACTAAGTACATAAAAAGAAAGGAGGAATAAGTATGGCTGTATTAGCTTTTATCAGTACAACACTGTTTTTGATGTTAGCTTCGTTTATCGCCGGAGCTTACATTGGAAAAAAAACTGCAAAAGAAGAAAAAAAGTAGCAGATTTTTCTGATATTTTTGTTTTTTGAGATAATATAATAAACATAACAAGCGAAATTGACATAGACTGTCGTGATGACAGACAAAGCTTCAGGAATTGACCAAGTAATAATTTTTTCATAATCCCTCCCATTACGTTGGTCAATTTCTGGGGCTTTTTATTTGATTCACAGGGTAAACGCTAAAATACTTATAATATAAAGGACATAAAGGCAAAAATGCCTAAGGAGAAAAATGAAAATGAAGAACGTAATTTTGGTAAATGGAAAAAACCCAGACATGAACGCCGTTGCAGAAGCAACAAAGAAGTACAACACAACAACTATTGTATTCAACGAAGTAGGAAAAACAAAGGCTTCTAAATTGGTAGGCGACAAAGGTTGGGATTTTTATTCCCCACGTTCAATCAAGCACTTAGATATGACTAAGGCATTGAACAAGGCAGGGCTGAACGTAGTCGGAACTGTTGACGCACAGCTTGTTGAAAAAAAGACAAGACCATCTACTGAACAGAAATGGATTGATGCAGGCTACAAAAAGGAATATGCATCTTGGGTCAACGAAGAAAGCGACTGTGAAAACGGACACATTTCTGTTGAAGAACACCAGAAGATAGAAAAATACTTTGCACGTCTTTTAGGCTATAAAAGTGGCAAGTTACCTTGGTATGTAGCAGCGAAACTTTCAGAATCAGAAATCCTTTGGCAAGCAGAAATGGGCATAAGGGACGAAGTTTATGATATGACACCAAGCCAGCGAAATAAGTGGAAGACAACCCCAAAATATTTCTTGTAATGGAAAATAAAATAGACTGTCGTGATGACAGACACAAGCCCTTCGGGGCTTTTTTTATTCGTTTTTTAGGGTAAACTAAATACATAGTTATAATATGCATGGTGAGAGGAAAGAAAAGATGAAAAAGATTATTATGGTTTTGGCAATTGCAATTTTTGGTGCAATCTTTACTTTTGGCGAAACAAAATTTTATACTGGTTTTGGTCTTTGTAATGATGTACATACCAATCCAGATGACATAACTACAGCCCTTGGATTCAATCATAAGCCCGGCTTTTCTGCCAAGGCAATTGCTGATTACAAGTATGTATACAGCGAAACATTATTTTCTACAAGATTGAACCCACCATCGCCGTACTTTAGCATCGAGAATCATTCATACTTGAAGTACAACGTTTTCTTTCTTGGTGCATCCTGCGACATTAGCTTTACTACGCAATACGTGGACATAACGTTAGGCGTAGATTACAGCGTGAAGCCGTTTGACTGGCTTGAAATAGGTTGTCTTGCGTCCGTAGGATATGTACCCTTGAATACCATAAGCATATGGAACGAGGGTAATCAGATGGTAACAAAGTTACAGATTACAATAAAGGCTTTCAACATACTAACATTCTACGCCGGAATGGAAAGCCTTGAAGTACCAGAAAACCCCATTAGCTACAAGATACATTCCATAAAGAATACAATCGGTGCAAAAGCAGAATATTTTTTCGGTAATATAGGGGTATACGCAAGTATTGATTACTACTGCAAGCATCCAGAAGTTTTTTCAAACATGCCTACGACCGTAGCAAACAGTGTAAAATACGCGGCATCAATCGGTGTGGCGGTAAAAATATAATCTTTTTCATTCCTCCTTTAGCCCCACATTTTCGTGGGGCTTTTTTATTGCCCATCCAGTTGATAGGATTGTAACATAAACTTACACTATTTCTGGCTATTGTAGACCACAATCAGCGTCGAGACTGCTGTAATACTTATCCCAATCGAAACCACCAAGCTCCATTTCAAGACTGTACACTTGAACTCTGATTTCTTCAATAACTTCGACTGCTGCTCTTGCATTTGTGATATTTCTTTCAACTGACTGTTCAAGCTCTCCACAGATTGATTTGCTTCGTTCAACTGTGTCTGCAAGTCTTTTATTTGTGCTTTCTGCATCAATGATTCGTTCTCGGAGTTGATTACAAAGTCTTCCAGATTCGTTAGATTTTCTTGCGTAGAAGATTGTGGTACATCCGAAAATGAGTACCATGACAGACAGAGCAATAATAATACACCTATGAATTTTTTCCACACGTTTTACTCCATAATCTTGACGTAAAATACAGTCCGGTCATTTTCTGTTTCAGATAAAAAAGAAGACTTCGGAAACATCTTGGGTAGAAATCTGTACCGGTTTCCTTTGCCTTCTATTCTTATAAACATTATGTTTTTTTCTTTCATAATCTTTACAAACTCAAGGAACACTTTTCTTAGGGTAGTGTTGCAGTCCTTGAACTTGGCAAAGATTACATTATTGAAGCCGTTTTTTGTTTGAATGACGAAACAGTACCCATCTATTTCAAAAACAATGTCGTTTTTTGGGTCCGGTAAATAACCACTTGTTTCATCATCCAAATCAAAAATAGCTTTCGCTTTTTCTATTGTCACTTGCTGTAAAATTCCCTAATCTTTACAAGCTTTTCTATAACACCCTTTACTTCACTGTAAATAATCTTTTTGAACTCTTCTGAATGATAGTAGGGGTCATCATCTGGCTCCTTGTGTTCTTGTATTGTTTTCCAGATTTCAGACTGCCTTAGTTCAAGGTAAGTGTCTTCTACCTGTATGTGATTGTAGCTTATGATACGAACCAGTACATCATAGGCTCTTTCCATTATGTATTTAGCCCGCCATTCTTCAAAGCCAGGCTTTCTTTCCAATCTTATGAAAAAATCTGTACAAGCACCTTCTGCGTAATCAATCTGGTGTCTAATAATGTTTCGTTCCTTGTCTCCATTACCCACGGCAATACCTTTTCCGTGAAAAGATACAAGACCTATTTTTACCAGTACAGCCATAGTGACTATTACCAAGATTAGTATTACGCCAATCGGTATAATGTTACTGTCCGTAAGTACTTTGCAGATTGCTTCCCACATATCCATTTATTCCCCCAGTCCTGCATATAAAAGCACCCCAGGAAGCCGCCAAGGATGGCGGTATGAGGTGCAGTATATGCAACTTTTTTACATTTTATAGTTTATCTTAGAACTCTATGACTGCATTTACAGACGGATTCGTAATAACGAACTGTCCGTAGAAGTTCAATGCAACAACTGCTGCAGGACCGTCGATTGTGTCCTCACCGGCGTTGATTGTGAACATGTCGTTTACCAGCAACTGGTATGGCTTGTCCTGAACATCAGTCTCACCATTTACATCGGGCTTACCAGCTTCGTTTCCAGAGATACCATCCGCAACCTTTTCAGCATTTGTCAATGTCCAAAGTTCGATTGTACCAGAATCAAGGATGTAAGCTGTTCCCTTTGGACAGTATGGAGAATCAATTACATTCTCAAGCCAGTTTGTAGATACAGAGAAACCGAAGTCCTTGTAACCTACGTTAGCCTTTGACTTTCCTTCACCACCGTTAGCTTTTGTGAAGTATGTCTTAGCCTCGATTTCACGAGCCATGTCGAGGTAATCCTCATCGTTCATAACAATCTTGTCACAAAGCGAACCCATAGCACGAAGTGCAAGGATACCATCTTCGATAGTCTTGTACTTAGCCTGTCCGTTACCGTTGATGTATGTACCAGCCAAGCGGTCACGTGCGATAGAACGGTCAACACCAAAGAAGCTCTCACCACTTGAAGGTGCAGTCTTTGGAAGCCATCCTGCAAGACCAACCGGAAGCAAACCAGCACCAGTAGAATCTGAACAACCAGCGATACAAGCAACAGTAGAAGCGATTGTACCACCGACCTTAGGCATAATTGTTACAGTTGTACCGTTGATAGCGGTAACAGTACCAGTAGGGGTTGAAGCAGTTGCGGCAGTAGAAGGAGTTGCCTTGAACTCAATCTCTGAACCAATGTCAATACCCATAATTGCATGGCGTGGGAAAGTTACTGTAGCAGCAGTACCAGCTGTAATGTCAGCCTGGTTAGAAGCTACTGTGAACAACTCACCGTGTCCAGTTCCATAAAGTGCAACTGCAAGAGTCTTACGGAAAGATTCCGCATTAGCGAAGAACTTTGCTGATGCAACATTGATGTATGCACCACGAAGGCTCTTGGAAGCCAAAAGTTCCTTGTTGTTGAAAACACAAGCACTGAAAAGCTGACCAGGAACTACCTGGAACTCTTTAGCCTGTGCGGTTGTTTTTGCAAGCTCCTTAGCTTTTGTGTAATTTGCGGAAACCGCTCCACCACGACTGTATAATGCTGAAAAGTTAGCCTGCTTACCTTCTACACGCTCTTTCTTGATGTCCTTCAAAAGAGGGTCGTTACGATAAAGAAGATTTACAAGACCTTCCTTTGCGTAAAAAGTTTTGAGCATCCCAAGGATGCCTGCTTCTGCTGTAATAGCCATATCTATTTATTTCTCCTATTTTTTAGTCCTCGCCTTTGAGGTATTTTTCCATTTCTTCATCTGTGGGTTCGTCATTTTCGATTTCTTCATCGTCAACGTTTTCTTCCCCAGAGCCATCACCTTCATCTACTGTTCCTTCACCAGAATCTTCAGTAGCGACCGTTTCCATCTTACCATCACCATCTGCATCTGATTTTACTTCGATTTCACCATCTTTTTCTTTGATTTCAACCGGAGCATCATCAGGCAGTCCGAGGGATTTCTTTATGCCGTCAACATATTCTGCAAGCCCTTCTTCTACGCCAGATACGAAAGATTCCATGTCAACATTTTCCCTTTCTTCTTCCGGCAGATTCTGAAGTTCATTCCAAGCTTCACGACTTGATGAATATTCTGGATTATTCTGTACAGATTGAATGGTCTGGTCATACTTTCCAAGACGCTCACCGTATTGGTCGTTGAAGTTATTGAACTGCTCCTCATTGTATGCTTCTGCGGCAGGATTGATGATTTGATTTACAAGCACGTCATTTACGGCTTCAATCTTTTCATTCAATGCCTTCACCTCTTCACCACGAACCTTTTCCTGTTCCAAAAGGAACACGATAGATTCCTTGATGGCAAGTAATGTCTGTTCAATTGTTTCATTCATTACTATTCTTTCCTTTTATAAAAAACTTAGTATTTGTAAAACTTAGTAATCATGTAATTTCTTACTGACTACTAACTTCCGCTTCCGTCTGATAGGGGCTTGCCACGCCCTCTTCGGTGGAGTTCATCGTATCGGTTACGCCGTTTCCGAACTCCGCATTATTCTGTGCGGAATACATGTTGTTCTGCGATACATCCTGATTGTTCGCTTGCATCTGCATTCCACCCTCATCTTGTGAAAGATACCTTTCACGCTCTTCCACCATCTTGTAATATTTTTCCAGCTTCTTGATGTCATCATCGTTTCCACCATCCGTTGAAGCGGAGCGTAATGACAATTCCATGTTTATGATTTGTTCCTTTACCATTTGGAATGGAACATAGTCTACAACTTCATACTTGTCTTCATAGATTACCTGGTCTATCAATGTCATTGTTGCAGAGTAGGCATTGTTTGCCACATTATAGCCACGCTGAATGTCAGGCAATTCAAGCAATGAAGCAATCTGTGTAGCCGGAATAATACCAGCTTGTGCAAGTGTCTGGAGCTGTTGCAGTTTTGTCGATGGGTCTTTTGATAGGCTGTCCGCGGTACTGTACTGAATGCGCATTTTGTCGTATTCCTTTTCTACATCGCCCCATTTCAACCTCAATGAATATCTGTTAGGCTCAACGATGTCCTTGTCTTGCTGGAACATTTTCATCATAAGTTTTGCAAGGTCTGTGAATGCCTTTACGTACTGGTCTAACAGTACCTGGAATCTGTCCGATTCGATGTCCGCTTGTGTTGCGAGTGCTATACCAGAATCAAGTCCGGCAGGTTTCTTACCTTGTGCGGACAACTGGGATATACCGACCATGTTGTATGCTTTTTCCATAAGATTATCCAGCACGGACATATACTGGTCGGAAATAAAATTAGGTGTTGCAACTTCAACTGGTTGTGCGCCATTGGCGGAATTGTACTGAACTACGTTACCAACTTTATTGTTCAACTGTCCAACTTTTATGGATGAAGCGTTCGGTAAGAAGAATGTCTGTGCAGGGTTCAATATGGAAGCCTCGGCTATACGCTTCATAAGTTCATCAATTTCAATCTGTATGCCGCGAAGCATATCCGCAATGGACAAAACACTGTTTCCGACAGCCGGCATAGTGTAATAGATTGGCACGACTGGGACACAATCAAACTTTACTTCACCAATGTCACGGATTTGTCTGTTTACAAGCGTGGCTTTTGTTTTGGTATTTGAATCATAAAAGTAGCCAACCGTTACATAAAGATTCTTCTGTTCTGCTTTTGTAAGAAGGTCATAATCCTTTTCATTCAACGTATCTACTGAACGGTTAGGAAACTCAATGTAGCAAGACTTGAAATCGGATTTTTCTGTCTGGCGTGAATAAAAGTTCCAAGGTGATATGTTATGGATGTCGCCTGTTTCCTCATCAAAATAAATAAATCCAGAATCAAAAATACAAGCATCTCTAAGTGCTTCAACTATCTTGGAAGGAACACCTTTTTCATCATAATAAAAGTCAAGGAATGTCTGTAACTGCTTACAGATTTGAATTGTCTTGAAGCTTCCCTTTACTGTATTTACGAACGGTCTGCAATGTGCAGTGCTTATCTTTGACACAACTGCATCAATGGCAGATTTTATGACATTCAATTTTGGTACGGATGTTTCATCTGAGTATACATCGTCAATGTAGCCTACAACATAAGGAATCTTGGCCCGCAAGTCCGTCATAGGACACTGATTATAGAGAGCATAGTTTTTCTGATACTTTACTATTTTCTGATTATTGTTTGCCAGGAGGTCATTTATACGTGCAATTACCTCCGGCTTTGTAAGCTTATGTTTCTCTTTCATAAGAAACTTAGTAATTTAGACATAACAATAAAGGCTGCCTTTTTAGGACAGCCTTTTTCTTTTACTGTTGCTGAACCGGTGTACCACCTTGGTTTATTGGACTTGTATTAGGGTTCAAGTTCATCATTCCTTGTGCTACCAGTTGATTTGATAAAGCTTGCTGGGAAGTAGAAGTCTGTTTGTTTTTTCTTTCAATGTCCTTCTCAGACTGTTTTATGTATTTTCTTGTATCAAAGTTTTTTATCGGTAGTGCCATAGGTCTTATGCCCTCCTCATCATTTCAAGATAATAGTCAAAGTCCTTGTTTATTGAACTTCCTTCCGTATAGCCAAGGCGTTTCTGGTATTCAAGCGTTTCATTCTGTTCCATAGGCACAACGTCCTCACCATCATCATTAGCAGTAGTAATGTCATTCTTGGTAGCATAAATGTTATCATTAGGGTCAAGATTTATAACCTGTCCATCCGCACGGACAATCTTTTGTGCAACGCCTTTTCCCTTTACGATACCATCGTGCATTGTAATTGTGTTTTTGTTTTCAGCCTTGATAACATCCCTAAGTTCTTTCGCCTGTGGTATGGCTTCATTGTCGAGAAAATCAATCTGTTCCTGAATGCTTTTCTTCAATGCCTCACGGTTTTCTTTTGTATCCTTGATGTATTGGTTTCCGTTCCTTTCAGCAGTCTTGATGTTCATAGACCTAAGTACATCCATCTGCTTTCCAGAAACAGAGCCATTGGCGACCGTAGCATTTTGACCAGTGGATGTCATGTTCTGATATCCACCACCAATACTTGCACCAAGACCTTGGAATCCAAGAGTCAAACTACCATTAGCGTTATAACCAGAATTATTATTAGTAAAGTTTGTAACAGAATCTGTATGCGTACCTTGGGACTGTGCAGTCTGTATACCACCAATAAAGTTCATAACATACTGACAACCCTGCCAGTAATCCGCTTCCTTCATCTTGTCTACATCAAGAAGCAAACTCTGCAAATGTTTCTTTTCATCAAGTAATGAATTGAGGTATGAAGTTGCGTCCTGTTCATTTTTGATATAGTTCTGAAGCTGGCTGAACTTCAAGGTAGTCTCTTTCTGTTCATTGTCCAAAGTTTTAGAATACTTGTCGGAGCCTTCCTCATAAGAAATCTTGGCGCGTTTGTATTCCTCATACATTTCTTCTTTTTCTTCTGGTGTACGGAAATCGCCGAGTGCCTTATAGAACTCTGAGCGTGTAGCAGTCTTACCTTCAAACAAAGTCTGAACCTTTGAACGCTCTTCATTATTCAATCCAGACAAAAGGTTTGAGCTGTCAATGATAGAATCACGACGGATACGGTTAGCTTGTGACTTTGCGTCTTCATCAAGTATCGTCTGGTTACGCTTATTCCTTGCGCCATAAGCCTCATCAAGATACTGTTGTGTCCTACCCTTTGTAGGCGTGTAGGAAGTCTTGTTGAAGCCCGCCACTGCACCATTGATTGTATTTGACGCAATGTTTGAAAGTATTTCGCCGAGCAACGCCCATTTTTGTCCTTTACTCCACCCTGGGTTCCAGAATTGTGCAATTGCCCACGGATATTTTGCTTCAAACTCACGTGCCTGTTTTTTCAGTTCCGCATCGAGCCTTCTTTTTTCCGCTTCGGATTCAGCTTTTTTACGGGCATCTTCAAGCTCCGCAAGCCTTTTGGCTTCCGCTTCCGCCGCTTCCTTTTCTTTTCGAGTTTTTTCATCTGCCTCAAACTGTTTTCTTTCAGCCATTCTGTTTTTGACGGCCTTTACTTTTTCATCGTCAGCCGCATACAGCTTTTCAAAATCGTCAAATGACATATCAGGGTAGTCAATCTTGAACTCTTCCCATACACGCTTGCGCTCTTCGTCACGGTCAATCTTTGGAAAGTATTCTTCAACCAGTGTTTTGAACTTGCTGCTCTTTTCCCATAAAGTACCCTTTACCGCATTCATAACTTCATCATACGTAAGGTTTTCATCCTTTGCTTTTTGTAAGAGCTCATTAGATGTAGCACCTTTTCCACTGTTATATGTAGCATCGGTAGCGTACTGTGCAAACGTCAATCCATTCCGCCACTTAGTATTTGCATCTGCGGCGGCACCAGCGGCTTGTTGTCTTTTCTTTTCGGCTGCAGCAGCAGCATCTGCATTCTTCTTTTCTTCGGCTGCAATGTCAGCCGCTTTTTTGTGACCTATAGCCGATTGTTTTCGTTCACCTAAAACTCGTCTATACTCACTGTTACCCCAGTTACCTGTTCCAGATACATTGGTTTTTCTAAGGGGTGAATCATCGCTTACAGGTACCCCCAAGAGACTTGCGTCCGCTTTATAAAGGGTAGCATTCCTTGGAGCATCATCTTCACTGTCTACGAAATGCTTCTTACCCTTGGAGTCCTTCCAATAGTATTTTGGATTGCCGGACGATGAATCACGGTAATTATCAAACCCCTCGTTGCTCCAGTCGCTCATGTCTACTTCATACGTATTAGTAGCCGCGTCATAGTTATAGTTTATAGGGTTTGAGCCTCCAGTATTATAAGCCCACTTGCTTTTGGTGGTACCTCCACCACTTCCAGTACCAGTGGTTACTACAGACAAGTGCTGTTCGTCTCCTGATTTGCCTGACATTTATTATTCTCCTCCTTTCAATTCTTTTACCGCTTCTTCCAAAGCAAGTACACGTCTTGATAATTCCGCAATTGCGGCGGTATCTGCAAATGCAAGGTGCCTTGTATCTACTTCAAGGTCGCCATTTTCATTCTGGCTTACGGTTCCCTTTGTAGCATCATTTACCGCAAGTTCCTGTGCAATGACACCTACGTGTTCCTTATCGTCTACGCCAAGATTGTCATCGTATTTTTCTTTTGCCTCATCGTTGTATGTGAAGTCAATGGCAGAAATCTTGGCAAAGTTTTCAATGATTTTATCATCGATTGAATCACCATAAATAGACTTCAATGTTTCATCCGATACCGCACTGGCCGCTCCGGAAGCAGCTGCACCAGAGGCGGCACTTGAAGCACCACTTGAAGCCGCTCCACTTGCACCAGCTCCACTTGCACCAGAAGCCCCTGCTTCACCGGCACCTTTGGCATCGCCTCCTTCTCCACCAGTTCCACCTTTTCCACCTTTTCCGAACTGGCTCATAAGGGACTCTTTCTGTTCCGCCAGCTTATCAAGTCCCTGGTTTCCAACATCATATCCAAGCTGGTAATACTTGTCCTTGTGGTCAGTCTTCTTTGAACCAACCTCCGCCGTATTCATTCCTTTTGCTACACCTGAGAAACCACCACCGATTCCACCAAGTATAGCTTTTGCTATCATTACCCCTGCGCCCATTATTTCTTTTCTCCTCTAAGTCTTGCTAAAAGTTCCTGACGACGTGCTTCAACATTATCAGTCTTGTCCTGAACACACTTCAAGCCTTCGTCAGAAAGTGCGCTTGCGACACCATTGAATACACCACCAACTGCACCCATAGCCGCACCGTAACGGTTGCTTTCGGAATTGTAATTGTTTGTGTCCTTATCTTGTTCGCTTTTCATAAGGGTTTCTTGACTGCTAAGAGTATCACGGTTGTTCTCCAGAGCCTGGCTTCTTGCATTGCTATATGCGTTTCCATAAGCATCTTGTGCAGCCTTGGCACCTTGACTTGCACCCACTGCCGCCGCCTGTCCACGTGTCATTCCGGCTGAACGTGCCGAACGGCTTGCCTCTGCACTTGCAATACTTCCGGCATTAGCCGCTACCTTGTCGGCGGATTCGCTTGACTGTTTTTCTGCAAGATTCCAGCCTTTTTCACCACTGTACTTGTCTTGCAGTTCTCTGTATTTATTAGCCGCCGCATCATAATTTGATGAATCATATTTTGGAGCTGCCATTACTTATTCTCCTTTTTGTTTTTTGCTTTCATAAGAAACTTAGTAAGATGGTGAAAAATAAAAAAAGGTGGTCCATTTTTTAGACCACCTGAGGGAATAGAAAATATGTTTCTAAAGATTATATGCAGAGTTTTGAACCGTTTCCGCCTTATGCGAAATTGAAACAGACATTATGGAAAAGTCGCTTTCTATATGAACTCTAAAACCTGTTGCTTCCTGGAATCTTGGCTGGTATCTCAAGTACATAGATTTTGTTGCGGGGTCGTATTTGGACTTGTCCACATAGAAAATCTTTTCATTGGATTTGGCAGATTTTTCATTCAATGTTTCGCACCATACCTTTACCTGTCCACGTGGCTCATCATTTTCACTGAAAAGCCTAATGTATACACAGTCATTGGTAGACTTTATTTCATTTGAAGCACCATAGAATTTTGTTTCAAGTATTATCGGAACCACTTCATAATCTTCCTTTTTATAAGGCGTGTACTCCGTATCACCTATAATGTAACAGTTGTTTGTATAATAAAGGTAGCCGTCATATATGACATCTTCCATACAGAAAATCTGGTCGTTATAGATTCCGATTATTCCTACGTCCGTTGCAATCATTATAAATCCTGTAGCAGGATTGTTGTAGAATGAATAAATGTCCGTAACCTTGTTGCAGTCATACGCCTTGGTCATTGACTGGTCGCCAGAAAACAGATAGATTGACTTGTCCATAGGTGAAAAGAATAGTGCCGTTTTAGGTGTAGCACCAATGTAAATCATGTCGGATTTGTTACATACAACGCCTACATCCGTAATGGTAGATTTACTTATTGCAAGCCTTACAATGTATTGGTCGTTTATTCCATAGACTGTACCTTGAATTACGAAAAGATTACTCAACTGAATGTATGTTGATGGATAGTAACCGAAAATCATATTCTGGTACTGGTCTATCTGCGTAATGAATGAAAATCCACCTTCATCAACCAAAGCATAATTCAAGTAAATGTCATTGAAAACGGCAGTTACCGAAGTATTGTACAGAGGGTAATCGTTCATCGGATAATACATGTTCGTAAGATTGAAGTTCGTCTTTATCTGTCCGAGATTCGCATCGTATGAATTATGATAAAGCGGGGTAGTCAATCCCGCCGAAGCACCTATGTACACGTTCACCTCGTGAGGTATGTAATCGTCAGCGCTGTATCTGTCTATGGATGTTATCGCTCCACCTTTCTGTATACGTGCCGGGTATACCGAAGCAAACGCTACGTCCTGGAAGATTTCTACTTGTTCATTCCATCCTGTAACACAAAGATAATTACCATCGCCGGTCGTATTTATACGGCACCTGTCATTATAGTCATCCGAACGGCAGAATGTACCGTTTGTTACCAGGTCTATAGTATTTTCATAGCTCGTGGTATTTACCAAAAGGTATCTGTCCTTTACTATAGGCTGACATTCAAGATATGGCGTACTTACAGCCTTCAAAAGCTTGAGCTTTCTTTCAGAGTCCATGTAAAGTATGGACTGGCTATGGTGCCATACTATAGATTCAATGTTACTGACCACAATAGAGTTATTTACACTTATACCAGTTTGCTCAAAATTATAGTAAAGAGCATAGTAGCGGATTTCGTTTACTGGGTCGTATTCAAACCGTATCCTTTTACCCCTTGACCATCCGCCAGTTCCGTTACCACTACCGTCAAGTATTTCAGAAAATGTAAATTCATTTAGACCAAACTGATTCTGCGAATGGTGGGTAGTCGCCGTGTCGTATGTCGTTGAAACGGCATCATAAATTACCCTCGTGGAGCCGGACACATTTGGCTTTTCCAGAAGATTACCAGAGTATACAAGAAAGTTTTCGTCCTGAATGAACGTAGACCCATCGTAGTAGCAAGACATATAGTTTGTACGGTTGAAAAGCGTAACATAAATTGAGTCACCGTGGGCTGAATACGTTCCATATGTTATTCCAATGGAATCTAAGCCGGCTAAAGCCATTTCGGTTGTCTTTTCCACACCATTCTGTAAAAACTTGAATGAAATCCTGTCACCCTTTATCTTGAACTGCAAATCTGAAAAAGATGATGGTTCCTGATAAGTCGGTTCAGAAATCCACTGGTCTGTTACGTCCTCTATATGGAATCCCACGGTATTGAATGTTCCCAATGGAAGCTCATCCTTATAGATTGTTCCGTTTCCGTCCTGCCAAATGACATTGCTTCCCCATTTCTGTATAATCTTGGCGTTAGGTATGTTGTCTGGTACAGTAAACTTTTTCTTGTACCAGTTTTTCAACTGATTGCCAAGGTATAGTGAGTTCTTTTTGTTATAGCCTTCATAGCCAGTAATCTGAATCTGCTCATCGTCAAGATTCAATGAGCCACTTGCCAAGTTTATGTTTGATATTTCCGCTTTCTTTTCTGCCATTTATTGTTCCCTCTTTTATGCACTAATCAAGCTTGATACTTGTTTCGGTTCCACCCAGCTTGTCGTCGTCTGTGTCGGTACCTCATAAGTGCTTCTGATTGTCGTAAGCAATGTCCTTGAAGTGGACTTGGAAGAATACGTAAGATATGGAAGATTGTCCGTATAACTGTTTATTCCGGTTACGGACATACTGTATCCGCTTTCTCTATTCCATCCCGTTGCAAATGAATATGTCATAATCTTGCTTGTGGTTGCCGTTTCAAACGAACTGTATGTAATCGCAACATTGAAAGTAAATGAGCTGTTCCAACGTACTGGGGCTGGAAGCGCACTTTGACCCCCATCAAATAAAAGGACTCTTATGGTGTTGTTCGTAAGATTTGAATCATCCACCTTCAATGTTTCCGTTCGGTCAAGGCCACTGTCATCAAATGAATTGGACACGGACATTATTTCCCACCAGCTTGATGTAATGGCAACTGGTCCTTCAACCGTCTGGCTTATCGTAACATCGTCATATACAACATCCGCTACACGACCTATTTGATAGTAGAAATAATGATTCTGAACGAATGAATAGTAGACGCTGTTTTCCGCAATAACTGAATAGCTGTCGGACGATGAAGTATTCATTACGACATCCACGTTTTTCTGCGATGTTGTACTTACGTATTCATATGGGTGTACCGTTGCGGACACTTCGCCGCTTGTGGTTGTCGTGTATGTATAATACTCTATACCCTGCGGGCCGTACCTTGTAGATGTTGTATCAATTTCACCCTCATAATCAAATGTAGTGGTATAGCTTTGTGAGGAGTTGGTAATCGTAATGTTGTCCGTTACATTCCAAGTCTGCCAGGGTTGTCCCTCGTAGAATCTTTTATCTGTAATCTGTGAAAATAAGTTTTCTTCCTTTACCATATGTAGATTCCATTATTTTTATAGACGTTTTTTATCTGGTACGAATCATTAGCGTCATTACTGATTGAATCAAACAACTGCTGTACGGCACTTTCGTACTGTGCATACAATGCGGTTGTATCCCCACCCTGCTTGTTTTTGAATGCAATTGCAAGCATGTAAGCCAAAACTATAAAGTAAATGTTGTTGCTGAAATTCAAGTCCGTATCATTTACATATCCTTCAAGGAATGTAAGCTCGCTCATAGGCTTCCTTGTAAGTACGTACTTTTCAGAAACGAAGGTCATTGGAATGTACTCCGTATCAATTATCTGAATCTGCGTATGGTCGCACCTTACAAGTCTGTTTGTGTTTCTGAGTATCGCATAGGGCCTATTCTGGCACCAAGCCAATCTTGTCTTTCTGTCCGCAAGATTGATAAAGTCTGAATCATTGTAATAATACCCCACTGGTGAAAAGAAATACAAATCCGTAAGTTCCTTGTTTGCATAAATGTACTTGGTTCCGTTCGGTACATTTATGTCTATCTCAAGGTATTCATTCTGGTTTGTGTCGTAAATCTTTTTCTGGGTTGAGCTGTAAAGATAAAGATGGTTTTCAATTATTAGGGGAATGAACGTAGATTCACCTGGACGCGCGGACAATCCATCATAGTCCCACCAAGCAAACTCGGTATAGCTTGAATCCGTCCAAGCCAGTACCGCATTGTCAAACATTGCATAGTCGTAATAATTCGTGCCTATAAGAAAATGCACCGTGGAATCATTCAGGTCCCTTATGTAGTTATCTGAATCAATGTAAAGCGAATGATTCGCTCCAAGAATGTTGTTTTCAAAAGGACTATCCGCGGTTTTTTCACGCAAGCGTAAGGATTTAGGAATAGGGAAATATTCCATGATTATTTCCTTGCCCTTGTAGTTGTCGGAAAGATAAAGAAAGTTCCCTATAATTTCATAGCCATACTTTTGGGATGAATTGCGTTTCAGAATCTGCTCACGGCTTCTTTCAAGATACAATGCGGACATTTGGTACATGTCGCAAGGCAGGGGCATGCCATCGTATGCCCTTATCCTTTTCGCCCATGTCTTGTCGTTTGCATTTACTATCTTTTGGTAAATAATCTGCCAAGATTCATTCAGCAAAGCAACCTTTTCATAATCTGAAATAAAATCACTGTTTTCCAAATCTGAAAGCTGCTCCGCACGTTTTATTATATCGGTTGTATTGTATCTTATCATCTTACTCTAATTCCTTTATAGGAAACTTAGTAAGACGCATTATTAGAAGATTGAACAGTCCTTGTCGATTACGCCGGTCTTTATGTCGTTTTCAATTATTTCTTCTGAAAGCTTGCTTCTTATGTCCTTGATTTCTTCAATGCTATAATCTTCTGTTTTTATCTTGTTGAACCAGTCAAAAAAGCTAATCTGTGGAATTATACCTACCAATGTAGAAGCTTTTGCGGCGTTCATCTGCGTATACATCTGCTTGATAATGTCATCACTTATACTGGATTCAATAGACTTGTAGCATTCATTATAGAAATACTTTCCAAGCCAAAGGTTCTGTTCAGCAAACTCTGGTCTTCTTCCAAGGCATTCAATGTAAGTAAAATAGTGTCCAATCATCTGCTCTACAATGAACTTGTTTATTGAACCATTGAACGGATTGATTTTCTTGGCAAACTCCGTCGCTTGCTTTCCGGCTATTGTTGCACCAATCTGACACAAATCAAAGTTGTACTGCGGAATACCGTCCTTTTCACCAGTGCGTGTAATAGAATGCTCACTTCCTGGCATCCAGTAATAAACTACATCATTGATACAGTTGATTTTCAGTGGTGTACCTTCAATGATAAGCCTGATTTTCCAGTTGAACTCGCCATCTTCCATAGCACGTAATTCACTGAAAGCAATCTTGTTCTGACGCAAGAAGTCTACGCTATACAATCTTCCGAATACCCAAGGGTGGGTTGGCTCATTATGAAGTACAAATCTGGTTGGCTGATTAGGAATAGGGCATGCCTGTGCAAATACGCCTTGAACTTCTATACAGTTCTGGGCAATGTTGTTACGTAGGGTTTCAAGTGCAAACGGTGTGGAAAATACGTCATCCGCGTCAATGAATGTTACCCAATGGGTCGTGGCTTCATCCAACCCACGTTGTCTTGCGATTCCAGGGCCACCGTTTTTTTCGCATTTTATCTGTGTAATTTCAAGTTCTGGAAATTGTATAATGATGGATGTGTAGTCGTCTTCCACGTCATCACACGAAATGATTACCTCCACCCTGTCCGAAATAGTCTGGACAGCGATGGAAGCCAAGGTCTTTTTGATTGTCTTGTGGGCTTTATAAGCCGGAATTACTACAGTTATTTCTTTCAAGTCTTACTGCCTCCAAAATAGTTTGGTATCGTACATGTATATTTAGTAGTGAAGGCAGTGAATTATTGTTTTATGCATCATTCAGAATACGGCTTGGTGCAAATTTTATACCAGTATAATTGTTGACAAGACAGTTATATATGTAGTTACTTGTATCACCTAATGCAATCTCATGGCTAATGTGGATAGGCACTGATGAAGAAGCAAGTTTTGTACAAGCATCGAATGTATTTGGCAAGTACAAACCGTTTTTACCATTTGGGAGTGTTATAGGCTGGTTGAGGTTACTACAAAATCTGAATGCATCTCTCATGTACTTTACACTATTTGGTATAGTAATTGGTTGGTTGAAGTTACTACAACCCATAAATGCATTTATCATGCTAGATACATTATTCCATACATTATATCCGGTGGGCGCATTCAAAATAAGACTTGGGTTTGTAAGAAAACAGTCTGTCATTGCCTCGGAACCATTGAATAAATCATCGAACGACCAAAAATGTGTATTTTTTATGTTTGTAGCTATTACACCATTAGACTTATTTACAGCAAGTCCATAGGGAAGGTTTTCGTGATATCCATCAACAACATCACTACCTAAAACTGATGTTACTGTCACATCTGAACCCAACTTACGGGAAAAATTATTAGTAACTGGGGTATCAGTAAATACTAGTGAAACAGAAGCGGAGCTATATGCTTCTTCGCCTATCGCTCTGATTTCTAGTCCTTCTACTTTTACGTCACAGTTTGCATCAGCAATTTTTTTGCCTGCAAAGTAAATGTTACCAAAGGGTGCAGTAGCAACAAATGCAAATATTGGGTCGGATATAACATTTTTATATGCATAGACAGGCCATCCTATTGAAGACCCATCCCAAATTTCATTACCTTCACCAATACTACTATTATAATAATCACTTTCCTTCATAATTATAAAAGGTAAAAACTGAAGATTATAGTCCATACTTGAAATTCCTGGATTACCAAAGCCTGTCTTATCATTGACCATATCGATGATTTGTGGGTCTTCAATAGGTGTACCATTTGAAAAGAAGTAACCAACATTTTTAGTTACAGTTCTATGTAATATCGCATTGTTTACTACCATGTTATTTATTGTTGCGTTATTTACACTTGCGTTATCCGTAAACGAGTTGTTGTTTACAGTAAGGTGGTTTACATAAAGGTGATTAGTATCGAATGGGGGTGTAACCCATTCAATGTTTCCGTTATTCCTTCCGAGGTACTGACCATCTGAACCGGTTGAGCCGTTAGCGATAATGCTTGATACGTCAAAGTTGTTTACCTGTGCATTATCAATTGAAGCACTATTTACAGTTGCAACGTTTGCTACAAGATTATCGGTAGTAAAGTTTACTGCGAGGTTTGAGATTTCATTATCAATCTTAGCATCCAACGTGTTGTAGTTATTGTCAATCTTGTTGTCAAGTGTATTGTATACCTTTTCAATCTTGGACTTGACTTCTTCTATTACGCCGAATGTTACGACCGGGTACAGACTCTGGTTTGTTCCATCGCCTATGTAATATGCCATTTCGGTTACGGTGAGCGTTACATCAAATGTATACTTGTCCGTAAGATTGAATGAATCAGTAAGGGCAGTAGTGAACTGGTCTTCGTATAATGTAACCGTACCCTGACTAATTTCTACGGAGCCTACGTTTGTATTATGATACCTTACGGTATAACCGTTTTTGATTACATATTTCCCTGTGGTATGTTCATCTGCAAACTCTTCTACAAGTCCTTCAATCTTCAAGTCAAATAATTCAGTAACGGTTGTTACATCCTGTGTGCAGTATACACGAGTCCTAATGTTTGGTGATTCAGGTAATGTATATACGAAAAGTACTGGCTGACCCTTCAATGAATCATAGTCTTCAAGTGCTTTCTGTAAGTTGCTTGCCCTAATAATCTTGTCCATAATCTTGTCCCCCTTTTATTGCTCTATAAAATTGAAATTGATGTCACTGTTGTTACTGTCTTCGTATGACACATCGAATGTGAATGTTGACGTTTCAGCATTCCAGCTAATCTGTATTGGGTCATTGGCACCAGCAGTAAAATCCAGATTGAAAACATAGGTTATAGGATATGCCGTATCATCCATGTAGTAGACTGCGCCCTTATTTTCAATCAAATAAACCGTATTGTTTACCAAATGCTCCGGCAGTTCCTCAACCGCAACTACATTCCACCCAGTGTCTACCTTTGCGTCCAATGGGTTTCTTGCAACGGCACCGTACTTGTATTCTATGTTTCTTTCAAGCGTGGTCTTGTCCACTATTTCGGATGTACTTGTTTCATAGCCTTTTTCACCAATGTGTATTTCCTTATATGAAACCGTCCTTCCTACTGAATCCAAGTAAATGTGCGCGCCGTAGTTGTCGAATGTAATTGCATAGATAAGCTCGTCCGGTGAACTGTATGTTACAAGTCCGGTATTTATTACGCTTATACTGAAAAGACCGTTTACTTCGGTAAGCTTTACTTCACCGTTATACATTGGAACGTTTATAAGAAGAAGCTCGTCATTCTGTGGGAATGTATTTGGTTGAAGCAGATTAGCTTCTGTTCCAGTTATGGCATCCACCTCAATCTTTTCTGACAGAAGTTCCTTTATTTCAGCACTGTCTGATTTCAGGCTTTTTATTTCTGCAAGTGTCGCTTCAAGATTGTCAAAATGAATCGTGTCGGCTTCAAGAGTATCTACAACAATGCGTGTCGCTTCTATAAGGTTATGTACGGAATGCTCAATCCGTGCCAAATCTATTTCGGCATTAGTAGCGTCCAATGATTCAACTTTTGCCTTGTCAATGTCGGCTTCCGTAATCTTGGCGTGTAATGTTTCAATGTCATCCGTATTTACCTTATGCGTCACTACAATCTGTTCAAGATTACTTTCAAGCGTAGCGACTTCACTTCTAAGATTCAGTATGGCATCAGTCGTTGCCGTAGAGATTTCTATACCAGTCTGGTTTACAAGTCCAGTAAGATTGGTATAGTCCGTGTTGAGCTGCTGTTCCAGTTCATCTATTCTGTCGTCAATCGTATCAATGGCTGACTGAAGGTTGTCCAAAAGTATATTCTGGTCTGTGTCTACTTCTTCCTTTATACGGACTGGTCTACAGCGTCTTTCGTAAGGTTCATCTTCCGAATACTTCATTCTAATGGTTCTCCTCTAATTTCTTTACTTTTTCTTGAAGTGTTTCCAACTGCTTTTTCAAGTCTTCTATTGCCTTTTCCAGTGTAAGCAATACCACGTTTATTTCCTGTGGGGTAGCGTTTGTTATGACCATAAATTATCTTACCTCCAAGAAATCTTCGTGGGGTTCAAGAATGTTGTCAAATCCAGCTTTCTTTTTTGGAGCGGTATTCAAATCAATCGTTGTACCATCATTCAGCGTAACCTTGATACGAAGCAAAGGGTTTTCGTTCATCTTCTGAACCAGTTCCTCAAGGAAAGCGTAGTCCATATCACGGCTAAGAAGACGTTCCTTCATCTTTTCTTCTTCACGTCTTTTCTTGGCTTGTTCCATAGCCTCTTTGTAGTATTTATCGTGTCCGAACATTATTCCTTGTCCCCCTTGGCACGTGCCTTTGCCGCCGCTTTCCACATATTTTTATTCTGCTTGTAATAGGATTTCATGTATTTCTTTACAGCCTTCTGCTGGCTCTTTCCCTTACGGCTGTGGTCTTTACCGTACATTGAATACTGGTCGTGGATGTTGTTCATAAAGTATTCACCCTTGCTTGGTGCCTTCAAGAAAGCCTGTACCGTTTCAAGCGGTACACCTGGATAAAAGTATTCCTTGCCGCTTCCCTTGAACTTTACCTTCAAGCCTTCGTCCTTAGGGTCGTATGTAATGTTTGAAATCGCCGTGGAATCTACGCTAATCTGCTTTTCCTTGTATGCTTCATTGAAGTCCTTATCATCCATGTCGCCTTGAAGCTCGGCTTTCTTTTCATCCCTTTCACCGACACGATGATATCCTTCTGGTGACAGAGTTTTCTTTTCTGTGTCTGTTTTTGGAGTCCAGCTTTTATCGTAATTTGTATCTTCTTGATTATTGTATGTATAGCGGTCGGACTTCGGGGTCACTGATATTGCCTGTCCTTGGTCAAGCATATCATAAGCTTCCTTAGAGTCCGACTTGTTCATAAAAGGAGATAATGCTTTTCTGAATATGTCTTTTAGTTCCATAAGAAACTTAGTAATAGTATTAGCCGATTACACCCATGTCTTCGTAATCACCACCTTTTGACAATGGTGCCACTTCGATAATGGTTCCACCAGGTGTCTTTATGTAGTCAGACATCTTTGGTTCAGATTCCTTGAATGCAATGTCATAGTCCATATCAAAGAATACCTTTCTTGAAGCATAAAGAAGTGCCATTGCAGCATCTGGGTGAATACCGATTTCCTCATCAAAAGCCGGCAAAATACTGTCATCATCATCACTACGCTTATAAAGTATCTGTTCCATTTCTTCATCAAGAATGCCGTTGTGTGGAATCTTCATTCGACCAGTACGCAATTCTTCCGAAAGCAAGCTGACCGCATACATTTTATCATACTTGTAACAGTTGAATGCTGGGAGGTCATATTTTGTAATCAAATCTTGCGTTATTTCCTGACGGTCTGTATCTGCATAAATGTAAATACAATCCTTGCTTATGTGGTTCAAGTTGCAAAGCTTTTTTGCTTCATTATAATGTTCCAATATTGCGTCAAACATTTCAGATACGCCTGCACGGTTGAACTTGGTTTCTTTTGTAATCCAAGATTTCTTTTCCGTCTTGTTGTATGCGACTGAAATAACTGAAAAGAAATCCGTGTGTCCATAGTCTACGCCGATAGCAACGTTTGTGATTGGTTCGTTTTCATCAAACTTGTTGTATGTCTGTCTCCCCTTGAATACAAGTGCCTCCGTATCATAAACGCCAATCTTTCCGAAGTATTCACGCTGAATGAAAGGCGAATCCATTGTAATACCTTTATTCTTGCAGTAATCTTCAAGATATTTCATTGGTTCCGGCATGTATGGATTGTCAAACATAGTCCAGTGAAATCTTTTCCATCCTGGTTCTGACCAGCATTTTTCACCATAAGTTTTTGCAAGCCTTGGAGGTGTTCCGATACAAAGCAATGTAGAATCTTTACGGTCTGCCATAAGCGGACTTATTACTTCATCTATTGCATACTGCATGTTTCTTTGGTGGAAGAACTCATCCACGATTATAAGTGATACTTTACTTTCACCACGAAGCTTTTCTATTTCCGAATTGTTTGGATTGCCCATAATACGCAATGAAGAACCGTTTGAGAACTCTATTGTACCATCTGCCTTGGAAGAACTACTTATACCAATACCCGCGGCTTCTACACGTTTCATCGTATTATTCCAAATCTGATTTATAGCATTCGTAAATGTAAGGTTGATGTAAATAATGCGTGAATCTGGAATGATTGAGGCATAAACAATGGAACCGGAAGCCAAGTCCGTTTTACCCGCACGGCGTGAGCAGCATACAATGATTCTTTTACTGTGGTTTGTTTCCAAGATTACTTCACGCTGTTCCTTGAAGAACTCCTTTATAAGCCTGTACCGTAAGAAATCACGGTCTCTGCTCATTTCCTTTTCATGCTGTTCATCAAGCATTTGAAGCAGTTCTTTTTGAAATATAGTTTCCGCAACCGTACTTCCGGGCTTGCTGTCTGGGTACTTCAATGCGGTGTCGAGGTATTTGTCCAAAAACTTTTGATAGTAAGCTTTCCCCTTGCCATCTTCTTTCAACAGTTTAGCCTTCAGCTCTTCATACACTGCATTCTTGATGAGTGTATTGGCGCGTTTTGTTTCCGCGCTTTTCTTGTGAGCTTCTGGCGAGTTTATATTTTCTATTCTTTTTTCTTTCGGTAATCTTGCCATAGTAATAAACTTAGTCGTTATTTATTTGCGAAATCCATTGTGGAATGTCTTGCCTTCCAAGCCTTTACCTTTGGCGACTGCTTGCAGTTCATGTCATCGAAGTCAAGCTTTTCAGTTTCTTTCAACATTGTTTCATAATCATAATCCAGCCATTTACATCCGTTGTTTATGTAATCGAAAAATGTTCCTTCCCAAATGTTACGAATCTTGCAGTCCGTTCTGTGCATTACCTTGTAGATTTCATCAACTACATCATTGTCTTGAACTTCATCCCAGTAATACAAAAGCTTTTCCCTAAGGCTTCCTACGCTGTCCCTAAGCAAATCCCAATCTTCCTTCAAAGGCTTGTACGGCTTTTCGGAAGTCCTTGTAGAGCCTACAGTCCAGATAAAGTCATAAAGGTTGAACCATGAATACACTGCCATATTCAAGATTTTATGCTTCATTATTTCATCTTCTCTTGGCTCCACGTTATGCTTTTTGTTGTATTCCTGCATAAACTCGTAGATTCTGTTGCTGCTGCACATTGTGCTTCCAGATAAATGTGCGCCGTAATATGGGTCACGCCTTGAAAGTGAATTGTAATTCGGTACCCAGAATCCACATATAAAATCTTTTGTCATAATTCTGCGCCATTTGTCTTCTTCGTGTTCACAGCAGTAATCAAACATCTGCACAAAAAGATAATCTTCACCTTGTCTTCTGTTCACCTTATTCTTATAGATTGTTTCATCCGTTAGACCATGCTCAATGCAGAACTGCTTGCACCATAATCTTCCTTGCACCCAGATGGAAAATACGTCCTTGCCAATATCGTACTGATAATGGTTTGAATCAAATGAGCGGAATGTTGCACCAATACACGCAATGGGAAGATTGTTTTCCTTTTTCGCTTCATCCTGCAGAATGTCCCAGTAATTCCTTACTGCATTTGGTGTAAGCATATCATCGTCATCCAGCCAGATACAGTAATCATAGGTTGCTTCCTTTATTGTTCCAAAGATACGGCTTCCACCTTGATACAACTTCCATTCATCCGTCATATACTTTCTGTTGTCTACTACACGAACAGTAATGTTTTCTGAATCGTAGAATTGTTTCATTTCATCGGAATTATAAATGTCATACTTGTCTGGGTGGTCAATGTCATCATTCATTATGATTATTTCAACCTTTGGGTGTTTTTCATCAAGCTTCCCAAGCTGCTGTTTCATACAAGACCAGATGCTGTTGCTGTTTGTTTTTACATCACTGAATGACGGAACGATAATACTGATACCGTCAATGTTCAAATCTTTCATTGTCTTTACCACGATTTATTCTCCCAAAGTTCCTTCATTGTTTCCTTTACGTTATGCTCTGGTTTCCAGCCAAGTTCATTCTTTAGTCTTGTGCAGTCCAGTCCATACCAGAAATCCTGATTTATTCTGTTTGTTCCATATGTTTCTATTTTCTTTCCAGTAACTTCACAGACGATATCATAAATGTCCTTTACCGAAAGCACCTCGTCACCTGCAATGTTATAGCAGTCTTGTTTCCCATTGAAAAGGATTGCGTCCACCGCGCTTGATGTATCCCATACGGAAATCCATGTACGTCTTGCTTTTCCTTCATCGTCCATTCTGAATGGGGTACCGTTTACAGCAGCTTCAAACAATGCCGGTATAAGTTTCTTGCCCCCGCCGATATGGGTTACTTTTGACTGATAAGGACCATAGTTGTTTGTCGTATGCGTTACAACAATATCCAGTCCATAAGTATTCCTATAGGACAATGCCATTGCTTTCTGGCAAAGCTTAGAACCTGCATAAGGGTTGCGTGGATTTACCGGACTGTCTTCCTTTATGTATTCACCATCCTCATACTTGAAAACTTCATCCGTATTGAAGATGATTACACGTGCAGTAGGATTATAAAGTCTTACTGCTTCAAGAAGATTCAATGTATTGGACAGATTGTTTCTGAAATACATTGCCGGAAGAATGTTTGATTCCTGAACATCGCTAAGGGATGCCAAATGAATTATGTATTCAGGCTTCCATTTCAGCATCCAATGATTCACTGCATCCGAGTCGCACAAGTCCAGATTCACAGACTTGTCTATTCTGTGTAATGTGTAAACGTCTCCGTATTTCTTTTCAAAATACTTGTACATTTCGGAGCCTATAAGTCCGTTTGCTCCAGTTATAAGTATGGATTTTTTCATTCAAAAAGCCCTCCAAGAAGTTCAACGAACATTCCATAAATCTTTTTCTGCTTTACGGACATATGGCTTACAGCCTTGTCACCCCATTTGTCCGCCAATGCAAGTACGCCTGCAACCTGATTCATTGAATATTTTGTATTTGTTACAATAAAAGTCATTGCGGCTTTTACTGCCCACATCCTTGATTCTTCTGATAACTCATTATTCGTAATATCCATAGCCATCCTTATATTCCCAATCCGTTTTTACATTATGATAAAATCCATCATCCATATCGCTTTCTTCTGGTTCAATTTCATCCTGTCCCAGCATCTGGTCTTCAAACTGCAATTGCTTTCTGTATAATGCAAGGCAAGGTGAATATGCGTAAGAAGATACCTTGTTGATTTCCCATACGGGTCTTTCACCCAATGCAATTTCTATAATTGAATTGATTAGCTCCGTTTTCTTTTTTCTTGTAAGGCTTGAAAAGAAGCTCAAGCCTTTTACTTCTTCCGTAATCTTGGGCATGTCAATGTCCCATTTTTCCTGACCATTACGCTTCTTTTTTATGCCGTACATTATTACACAGGTTATGTCCAATGCACGACCTTCAATTTCTTCCTTGTCAAGCTTACCCTCAAGCTTTTTATTGCAGATATTGAAAACTGCCGTATTCATAAGCGTAAACATTTTCTGCCACGCTTCAAGATTATCTTTATTTTCTTTCCAGTCCTTTTGTGCCTTCTGAAACTCCTTTTCCGCCAATTCAAAATCCTGACATTTTCTGCCGGAACGTTTGTTTATGTTAGTTTGTTCCACTTGTACTTTCGTAATCGTCACCCCCTTCTTGTAATCTTGAAATTGTTTCATGCGTCCTGAATACCTCACCGAATGCACCAAGATATTCATACCCTGGTATTTTCACCACACGTTTTACATCTTCAATGGTTATGTTGCGTGTATCCAGTTCGCCAATCTGTTCCTTTATCCATTTATACGCATCAATGCAATTCTGCACCAATGCTTCAATTTCATATTTTTCCATTTATTCCCCCACGTGGTATTGCAATCTTTCTTTTGCAAGATAAATCCACTATCGCTTTTTTTGTTGTCTTGTAGATGTCCCTTTTATAGAAAAAACATTCTTCCATTGGTGGTATGTCTACAAGATTAGATGGTATAAAAATAAAATAATCACCGTTTATAAATAAAAACCAGTCGTTTATCTTCACGTCATTTGCAGGGAACCAGTCATTCCCCTTGTGCTTGTACCCATCGATACATACATTGAACCCGTTGTTATGCTGGCATACCTTCAAGTCAAGAAGCATTTGCTTTTCACCGACTGAAACAACGAAATCTACGCCAAGATAGTTCAAAAGATTGTCGCCAATGACTGTTACATTGCTTTCTGGAAAAGCCTTCTTTATGGCTTGCAGTGCATCCGGAATGAACTGTGATTCAGTTTCATTAGTTTTATTTATGTTTCTGTAAGCCAAATATGCACCGTGTGCCTTATAGTACTTGTCCTTCAGCTCCTTCAATTCCATTCTGTTTTTGTCCTCGCAAAATCAAGAATCTTGAATAGAAAGCCACCCAATTAGGGTTTAGGTGTTCTTCTTTATTATTTAGTAGAAGTTCCAATGAATTTACATTTTGCATACAAAAATAACAAAGGGTAAAACCGTTTTTTATACTTACGTGGTTTAGACCTCGTGTTTCTGCCCCACAACAATCACACTTATCTTTTTTCCAGTGATTTTTCTGCCATGTATCTAAGTACTTCAATAAACCATCTGAAACATCTGACTCTTCCCATTTGTATTTCAATTCATAGACTCTTTCAAAATGAAGTCCTTTATCACTAAGGTTATAATCTTCTTTATCAGCACGAATCTTCATTCTTCGCCAATTTGTTATGGTATGAACTTCATCAAACTCAATGCACCTTAGGCATGTAATTTTTGCATTTTCTTCTCTAAACTCTTTTTTCTTAGGCTTTATTACATTTTCATAATATTCTTGTCTTTTTATTTTTGCTTCTTCCTTTGATGTCCTATGCTCTTGCCAATATTTAGCACACGCTTTACGGAATGTTTCAAAGTTACTGGGCTTTCTTCCTTTCATTGGTGTTGACCACGCAAGATAAGCATCACCAAGTTCCCCACGCATTGTGTTCACAATATCTTCAACATCCTCGGTCAGAATGCCTTCCCTAAGAAGATTCTTTGACATAAACCACCAAGCTCTTGCAGCAGATGCAAGATATGGTTTTTTAGCACATTTATAAATGTAGTAGTGTGCTAAAATGTGGTCTGGAAATGATAATGAAACAAGATTTTCTGGTGTATTATCAACTTGTTCTTTATCATGCTTTGACCAACTTCTTAGTTTTTTATGATGTAAGTTTCTACCTACTATCACCTTTTTTGGAATACTGTCATTTTCAGTGTAAATCTTGATAAGTTTCTCATAAAAAGTTGAACTCGTATCAAGATATTTTGATAAATCTAATCCAACAATTTCTGCATTACCTTTTATTTTCATAAAGCTCCTTTTTCCATCCATTGTATGTATGTAATGCATCCACAAACCTAAGATGTACCATCGCATCAAGCGTGGTAGCGTCATCAGTGTCGTTTATCACGGTGGCCCATAAGCTTTTGTTCAGAGCCAAAAGGTAAATGTACTTGCCCCTTATTCTGTGCCACCGTTTTATTTCGTAATCTGTAACAAACAGACACGGCCTCCATTTTACTTTTGTTCCGCAAGCTCCAATGCCCTTGAAAGATTTCCGATTGTTTTTTCCGGATGGAACCTATTTTCAAAAGCAATCCACAAGCTTTTTCCCGGCTTCTGTGATGCATAATGGTGTGCAATAAGCCAGTCTATTGTTTCCTTGCTTATTCCCTGCTTTTCATACCACCTTCTGTTTGTGGTTCCCTTACTTCCGCAGTAAGCTTTTCTTGCAAGGTCTGCAAGCCTTATAAACTCATTCAGTTCATTCAAATCAATCTTTTTCATATCCAGTGTTTCTCCTATACTCAATTAGTTATTGTTGTTTCAAAAGAATCTTCCCGTTGTTTTTACGCTCCCTTTGCAATTTTATGTACTTCTTGGAACACCTTATGGGCTTCTTGTGCTTCCTTTCTTGTGCCCTCAATGTTTTTTATAACAGCGTCCATAAAATCTTTCTCATCGAATGTGGCTTTCTTTCCACAGTATCTGCATTCCGTTACTTCCTTATTCATTTCACAGCAAGGAACCAACTTGATAAAATGTTTATTGCACTTTGGGCAAAAATAAGATAATACCATTAGCTTTTTCTCCTTTGTATAATTAGTGCAAGCATGGGCAAAAGCTATGTAGGTAAAGTTGAAGGGCTTTTGAGGGTAAACTGTCCAAAAGGTTATAATAAGGTATGCATGGGTAAAGATTATGTTTTGACTGACCAGGCACTTGGGCAAAGAAAATGGGCTACCTTTTTAGGGGTAGCCCAAGTTTAGAAGAACACTGGATTTATCTATTTTATCATAGGCACTTTACATAATTAGTAGATGAGCTTTCTATAACTGTAAGGCGCACCAACTTTTACAGTAAGGCTTGGTTCATATGGGTCAAAAGCAACCTTTTTGTCCTTTACTATAACAAAGTGACTGGCTTTGTCATTTGGGACCTTTTTGTATTCTACAATATAGGTACCATTATCTGGTAACTGTGCCAGACTTGTAATAAATACCTTTTCGATATCACGGACTTTCAGACCCATCATTCCAAGATACTTTACTGGGTATTCAACATAACAGTCTGATTCAATGTACTTGTTCTTTACACCGTCAAGAATGTCCTGTGTAATCTGAACCCAATCAAACTTGCCTCTTGCAAGGTAAGAATAACAAGAAGCCAAACATGCATGTTTGAATAAGTCTTCTACGTATTTTTGATAATTCATTTATCTACTCCTACTTATATTAGTAGATGTTATTCGAATCCACAAAAATGTTCTGCTTTCTTTCCTTAGGGTTGTCCCACAACTGTAGTATAATAATTATGTTTGATATGCACAAATTTAGAGACTTGAGTTCTGAAGTCATGTACGTAAGATTATACTACAGTTATGGGACACCCAACACCCTGGGAAAGAAAGCAAAACACTATTTTGTTCAAAAATTTTTACGATTTTCCTAAATATTTGATTTTTTTTAGATAATATAGGGTTATACAAAAGAAAAAGTTGCTTTTTCAAAGCTACTACTAAGTATATGTAGAAGCTTTTAGAAAAGTGACTACTAATTATACAAATAAAACTTGTTATGATTCTGCTCTGTTTGGACCGGTCCAGAATCAAACAGAGTAGAGGAGTAACAATTATGAACTACACAAAAGAAAACATTTCTAAACTTGATTTTTACTTTACAAACCTTGTAAAAGCAAATGACAGAGAGCATTACTACATCAATGCTATGAATAATCAAGACCAATCAATTGACAAATACCACAAAGACGCTTTTGTACGTGATGCACACAACTACTGCAATTGGACTTTTATTGCTTATTCTGATTTGAATAAGGGTCTCAAACAGTATGACGATAGGCGTTGGTTTTATGTTACAGAAAGTGCTTCACCAGAATATGTCCAGATTCGTAAAGACTTGGTAGATGCTTGGTCAAAAAATAATGCAAAAGATACTGTACTTGTTGTAGCGCCTAATGGTGTTATTGCAATACCTATGCAAAACTTCTTTGGAAAATCACCGATTTCATTCAAAATCGAATGGAATGATGATGGAAACGTTATTTATCGTTATGACATAAGCCGTCAGCCGGTTATTGGCAATGAAACCTATGAAGCCACAGAAGAAACAGTAGAATGGTATAGTAAATCTGCACAATACATTGGACACTGCAGTTATGCGGAACACAGAACAAGCAAGAAGACACTTATTGTTGCAAGGTATAACAGTGATAACACCCGCAAATGTTTCCACAAAATGAAGTCTATCAAACAAGCCTATGACCTTTTAGGCGTAGCAGAAAAAATGGACATTAGCTACAAAACATTTCAACGTCTTATAAACAAAAATATCGTAGGATACTTCATCGAAATTGGAAATATAAAGTTCTGGATAAAGGTAGAAGACCCTGCTTCAAATGTTATTCCAGAAACTTGGGGAACGGAAACGGTAGAAGTATCGGAAGAATCAGTAGAGGCTATTTCCGTAAATGTACCAGAAAATATTTCAGACAATACAGAAGAGCTTGAAATGGCAATCGAAACAACAGTAAACAAAGTTCAAAAAGCACTCCCAGAAATAATAAAAGACAATACAGACCCAGTTCTTGGAAAACCAGACCGCATAATCATAAAGGTTGATACACAGGTTGTATCGGAACATTCAGATGAAGAATGGTGTAACCTGGTAAATAAAATGGAACAAAAAAGAATAATCATAAGATAACAACTAAATAATATGCGTTTCAATTGTATCCTAGCAAACCTACCTTATGGTAAAATAGGGTGTGATATAACAAAGAATGTAATAGAACAGAACCCAGACAGTAACTATGCAATGCTTGGAACAAGAAGCATGTTCAAGCCTTTTTATGCAGATACATTGGCTTGTGCTTTCGTACAGATAGGACAGTATGAACTTGGAACAAACAAGAAACTGGACTGGGGTGTGGAACAAGCAATACTCCTTGCGACGAACGGATGGACAGAGGTTGTGGACAATAGGAAGAAAGTTGGAGAAAACAAGGTTGGTGTTGAACATATGGCACCGAGCAGTGCATGCTTTCTAAAAGGACGTATTTCACACTTGGTTGGCGTAGATAGACCTTGGATTGACCATACCGGAAGTATGGGTCGAAGTAGAACGTCAACATTGGTTCAGGCACCACAGGGCCAGATACCATACGATGCATACACTCGACGTAGAAGCATAGCCATTGTTCAGGTAAACAAGTCCGGACCATACCTTGGTGGGGCAATGGACAGACATACGGCTAATGTAACTGACACAAAACCGACTGACGTGAAGCTACGGAACGGTTATATCTATGTTTCATTCGAAACTTTTGAAGAAGCTTGTGAATGTGC
>Ga0326512_10000544_pt1 | contig 33230 bp, 39 predicted proteins | sample 1_2617_0518_D_FD_203652 | JGI IMG/M metagenome (GOLD analysis project Ga0326512, IMG submission 203652) | Bovine rumen microbial communities from UC Davis, California, United States - 1_2617_0518 | ecosystem: Host-associated > Mammals > Digestive system > Stomach > Rumen | place: USA... | reverse complement strand
CCATTTCACACCACGAGCTGTCGATGGCCTCAAGTGTATACAATAATAAATAATATATAATGGATTCAGCTATGCCATTATCAAATAATAAGTAATGGATTCATTTTAGGATGGATTCAGTTCATGCTACGAGTAGTGGATGCATTCCTATGCCCTTTATATCGTATACCTATGCCCTAATTATAATGGATTCATCTTTATATTTTGCTGTTTACAATTTATATAACTTATATTATAATATAATTAGATAAAAGCAAAAGATATATATATTTTATATATATATAAAAGCGATTTAGCTGTTTACAAAATTAAATATTTATTATATAATATATATAGATAAAAGAAAAAGAAAAGCTTTTATCAAAATGTTCTTTGAATAGGAGGTAATAAAATGAAAAAAACAGAGAACGTAAGTCCATTAACTATGGCAAACGAAATCAAAACTATTAAGGAGAATTATGGTAAGAACGCTATTATAATTAAAGATAACTTAGTATTCAGATGTTCTACCGAAGTTCTAGAAAGAGGTCCAAAATCACTATTAGATTTAATGCTACCTAAATATGGAAAAATGAATATATTCCTAGTAGCTGAAGACGGAGTTCATCAATTAAATTGTGTTGAAGAAAACCCTTATACTAATAGTAATGTTGCTAAATATGAAATGTCAAAAGAAACATTTGATATTGATGTAAGTAAAATTGATTTCGATAGTACCAAAGTATGGAATACTAGTAAAAAAGCTGATAAAGCTGAAAAATCTGAAGAAGTAGTTGCTTAATGTGACTACTTCTTTATTTTTATTTGGACATAGGAACCAAAAAACACAGCAAGCTCTCGATTGTAAACAATTTTACATATATATATATTATATATATATAAGTCTCCTTTTTCCCTAAACTTTAATATATATATTATATATATATATTATATATATATTATTTTAGGGGAACAGAGGAACCTAGATATATATAATATATATATGAAGGCTTAAGTGCGAAAAACGCCACAAACCGTTACAGTATAACGAATAGAGCGATATTTATTGGTGTTTACAATTTAATACAAATAGTATATAATAATATTAGATAAAGATAAATAAAGCGATGATTAGCTCATATCTTTATCACAAAGAAAGGAGGTATTTTGATATATATGCACGAATATGAGGAATTATTTGATGAAGAGTATGATATGTGGCAAGAAGAAGAACGTCAAAGACAAGAAGATTATTTTGATAATCGAGCTGATGAGATGTATGAGCAATATGTGCACGACTATTATCAAAAATTAGAAGACGAGCATCAATTTGTTTTGATTTATAATACAGCTTCCATAAGAGAATATATAATTCCAGGAACTAATATTCATAAAACAGAACAATTAGAGAATGGTAAAGTAAAAGTCACGTCGTACTTCAAAACGGCAGCAAAGAAAGAGGAGAATTAAATGAACAAAAAAGAGAAAAAACAATTTGAAAAACAACTTAGAGATGACATAATTAAATATCTTATATCACAAGATATTGACTTAAATAATAAGAAAGACATCAATAAAGCATTAAAAGACTTTCCAAACAAATATTATACTGAGATTAAATATGAGCTATTTATTGATGATAATGAAACAATCAATATTAACTATAAGGAGGACATAAAATAATGGCTAGAAACTTAGACGATGTGCTAAAAAAATTCCAAGATGAAGCGAATGAAGCACTAAGCTCAAATAGAGAATTATGGAAAGATACTGATGCAGATGATGTTTATAATGTTGATATTCATATTTGGAGAAAAACCGGTATGGGTAATAGTCTACAAACTATAGCAGGTAATAAAATATCAATTATGACTGCAACATCAAGTTATTTAGATACTTTAATAAGACAAAAAGTATTAACTGAACATGAATTTAACGAAATGATTAAATTAGTCAAACATACTATTAAAATGAAAGGTGATTAAAATGAATTTTAGTAAAGAAGAATTAAAAGAACTTACTATGGAGTCTTTAAACAAAAGTTTAGTAAATATTTATAGATGCTATAGTATAATTTATGATATGTATCATGATGAGAATTGTGATAGAGATGCCGTATTTATACATGATGCTGTAGATGCAATTAAAGGTATAGAAGCAGTTTTAGAAGTTTATACGAGAGATAAACACATTCATCCTGGTTATGCAGTAGAGAAATTATCTTATTCAGAAAGCAATTTAAGATATATCAAAAATTACTTTGAAAATAAATTAAATAAGGAGAACGAAGATGAATAAAGAGGAAAGATTTATTGAAGCTATTGAGAGAATGAAAATGCTAAAACTTGATAAAGGTTGCATAAATGCTTTTAAGAATGGTAAAGTTTGGGAAAGTGAAGGTTATGGAGCACTTTATGAAGTAAATGAAGAAGAACAAAAAATCATTGATAAGTTTGAAGCTAGTCATGAAGGTTGTTTAGTATATCACATGATACATAATGCTTATGAATTTGGTGAATGTTATTCTATATTATATGTGTCAAATGATACAGACGAATGGCAATCTGATAAAGATGATATTAAAGAAGGTTATGTATTTGCTTATGTTGAAAATATAGATAGTGATTGGTGTTCAGAATTTGGTTCAATTGCTATAAAGCCATCATTTGGTGGTTTAGTGAGATTGGGGTAATAATATGATATCAGTAAATGTTGGAGATGTATTTATATCTGGTGATACAGCATATAAAATTATTGAGATAAAAGATAATAAAGTAATTGCAACAGTGTTTGGAACAAATATAACTAAAGAATTTGATTTAGCTGGTTTTAGAAAAATTGAAGATGTTCCTGAACACGAATTAGATTAGAGGTGATTAAAATGTTGCATATAAAGTTTAAATATAGAGATGAATATAACTATCCTAATTGGTCTGAACAAGAATGTATAGTTCGTTCGCTTAAAGAATGTAAAGAATTATATGGTTTAGACGAATGTGAATATGAAATTATAAGTATAGAAGAGGTGAAATAATGAAACTAATATTAAAAGAACATCAAGTATATGATAAAGTAAATGATATAAGTGATTTATTAAAATATATTGAATTTAATTTTGATTTAGATATTACATTTGATAATAGAGAAACTAATAATTATAAATTGATTATTGGTGAAAGAAGTTTTGGTTTTTCAACATATAACGATGTAATTAATGCTTTAAAGTTTTTAATAGAAAGTGGTGAGACTAGTGACTAAGAAAGAAGCTCCATTAGTATCTATATATTTTATAGATGCTAAAACTATGGAATGTAAATTAATGAAAGTTAAAGATGATTTAAAAACATATTATGATTTAATTGGTACTGATTCAATAGAAGTTGTTGCAAGATATATTGATGGAGATGTGACTGAAATTATATGTGATGAAGAAGGTAAATTAAAGAAGCATCAATATATATCTGGAATGTCAGATGATTTTAGAGAAACATTAGTTGGTAATTTAGTTATAAAATCAACAAATCCTAAAATTCCGTTAATAGTAGCACATTATGGAATGCTACAATATAGTTTTAGGAGGTCATAACTATGAGCTACAGACTATTATATGATTATTTAAAGAAATTGTTAGAAATATCAATGAAATTACAAGAGTTATCACACTCAGATAAAATATCATACGAAAAGGCTGTAGAACTTAGACAACAACACCAAGAAGCATATAAAAAGTGGGTATTTTATAAAAACTTACAAACTACTATTAGCAGTAGAAGTAGATAAGGAGGTCAATATGAAAATAGAAAAAATATCAAAATCTAAAGTTTTAAAATTAGCAAAGCAAACTGATTATTTAGTATGGCAAGGTTGTGGAGGTCCATTAGAAGATTGGTATGACGGTATTACTAACTTGCTTATAGAAAATAAAATTGCTAAAGAAAATTACAAAATGCCAGAAATGTATGTATTTGATAATGATGGTTTAACTTGTATATTAACTCCACTTGATAAATTAGATTTAGGAAAATTAGCAGTTATGAGATTAATGTGGAGAGAAACTTTTGGAACTATGTGGTTATCAGATTATATATCTAACAAATATATTTAGATTGGAGGTAAATAAAATGTTAGAAGAAATACATTGTTCATTTGAAGATTTTTCAAAAGAAGTAATTAAAGGAAAAACTTACGAAGAACGAAAAGAAATATTATGGAGGTGTTATGCATCAAATCCAACTAAAGATGATTTAAAAAGAATGTCTTTAGAAGATATTATTGACTATATTAGAGAAACTGATGAATTTTGGTTAGATGATAAAAAATATGTAGATGCTTGTGTTGCTTTAATTAGAGAAAAAGCAGAAACTAAGAGCACTATGACTAATATTTGTTGTATTTGTGGAGAAACTTTTACAGGTTATGGTAATAATCCATGGCCAGTAGTTAAAGATGCAACTGCTAGATGTTGTGATAATTGTAATTTAACAGAAGTAATTCCAGCAAGAATAAAAGAAATAAGAGGTTAGTATGAGAAAGAAGAAGTTTACGAAAGTAGAAACATTTGAAAAACGTCCTATGTATTTACATTTATTAATGAAATATAATTCAGTATGTAATAAATATAATGCACTAGTAGATACAATTGAGTCTGATTTATATAAAGAAATTATAAATGGAGCATATTCTAAAGCAATGACTATGGAGCATTATAAAAACGAAAATATAAAATTAAGAAAAAAGATTAAAGAATTAAAAGAATTATTGGCTCAGAAATAATTAGTGTTTACAATTTATATATAATATATTATAATAAATATAGATATATAAAATAAGGAGGTGTCAAATGAAGAAACTTTGTAAATTAAGTGGTAGCATATATGGTTATGTAGATACAAACAATGAAGCTATAAGACTTGATAAAGATAAAGAATATGAGCTTGAAAAAGTATCCGATCCTAAATATGGTACGTATTACAATGTTTATGATGAAGAAAAGTTAATTACAACTTTATCTGAATCAGAAGTTAATTTATTTTTCAAAGATTAAGGAGGTCAAATAAAATGGATGAAAAATATGTTATAACAATTGATGGTCCAGATTGTACTGGTAAATCGACTCTTTGGTTAAATGCTAATGAGTATAATAAGAATATTCAAATTAGAGGTATAGTGTCAAATATAGCTTATGCTATTAAGTTTGGAAGAAATGTAGATGAATTATTAGAATTATATAATCAAAATCCAGTTAATTACGTGGTATATTTATTAAATCCTAATAATGATAAAAAATTAGAAATGTTATATAATCGTATAAGAAATAATATGATATATGATAATGACAAAATAGTTAAAGAATTAGAAGATGCTTCAAAAACTTGGAAAGATAAAGAGTTCTTTGATGAAGCTGTTAAATTATTAAATAATAAATATAAAGGTAAAATAGAAGTTATATATAATAATGATAATAACTTTAATAATTTCAAAGAACAAATTAAAAATTATAACATTCAAGAAATTGAAGAAATTATTCCAAATCCAGCTATAAAAGTATTAAATGTTGTACCTAATGAATTTGAAGCTAAAGCTAAAATTGAATCTGAATTTAAATATATAGTATTTATTAACAAAATAAGTAAAGAAGAAATAATGGACAATTTATATAATGGTTTAGATGATGAGCATAAAAAAATGTATGATACTCTTATGGAATATGGTCAAGATGGTAATGCTGATATTTATGATTGTTTAGATAATCACACTGTAGATGAATTAGTAGATTATTTAGATAATTATGAATTTAGATGTGACGTTAATATTAGATGTGATATTGATACTGATATGGAATGTTATATACCATTAAGAGATTTTTGTGATGATAATGATAGATGCTTAGAAGATTATATATATAATGATAGTAGTCTTATGGATGATGTATTAGATTGTGCACAAGATGCATTAAGATATTCAGATGATTTTGAAATTAATGTAGAAAGAGTAAGATAATATGACAGATGCAGTATATAATAAAGAAAGATTTATAACATTATTAAAAACAACAAATAGAGCTGGAGTTGATAAGATAATTGAATATTTAGAAACAACAGATTTCTTTGAAGCTCCTGCTTCTACTCAATATCATGAAAATTATACTGGAGGACTTTGTGAACATAGTTTAAAAGTATATGATGCTTTTGAAATATTACATAAAGCATTTAATTTAGATATTAACATAAATTCTATTATAATTATGAGTTTATTACATGATATTTGTAAAGCTGGATGTTATCATAAAGAAAAGAAAAATGTTAAAATAGGTCAAAATTGGACACAAGTTGATTATTGGAAATTTGATGATGAAAATCCAATAGGTCATGGTCATAAGTCAGTTATTATATTATTAAAAGAAGGTTTTAGTTTAAATGATTTAGAAATAAATAGTATAATAAGTCACATGAATGGTTATGATAAGTCAGATTTGTTTAATTCATCTAATTTATATAATAAAGATGATAAAACAATCTGGTTGCATGTTGCAGATTTTATAGCAACATATAAAGATAGAAAAGTAGTATAAGAGAGGTGATAAAATGATTCAATGGATTTATACTGACTCACCTGAGGAACAAAATGAATCAGTCACTAATAAAAGAAACTTTTATATTGGTGGTTCTGAGTTAAATAAAATCTTTGAAGACTTCTATAAAGGAGATATTATACAAAATATATTTGAAAAGTTATGTTATATAGATAGTTCTCATAATGTTCAACCTGATTGGGCAACATTTGGTCATAAAGCTGAAGAAATAATTAGAGACTATGTGAATAGAAAGTTTAAAAGAAATTATCGTCCAGCAGTATCAATAAATGAATCTAAACAATCAAGAACTAATGTTGATGGTTATGATAAAAATGCTGAAGAACCACTTTGGGAATGTAAAACATATTCTGGTAAAGAAAATATAGATAAATATATGAAACAAATTACTTATTATATGTTAAGAAATAATTTGAAGAGTTGTTTATTAACTACATTAAGTAAAGATGTTTTAGATGAAAATGGTAAAAAAATTAGAAATATAACTATAGAAGAGTTAAATGATGAAGAATTAGAAAAAAGATTAACATTTCATGTTATTAAGTTTGAAGATGTTAAAGTATTAGCAAAACAAATAGATAATATTTGTAGTGAATATTCTAAATTATATAATTATATTGCTAATAGTCATTTGATGAAAAAATATATTGAAGATTATAAAGCAATGATATTTACTCAAAATTCTATGGTAGAAACTTTTATGGATAGTTTTAAGTAAGTGAGGTGATAGTCTTGCAGTATGAAGATTTATATGATTATCAAAAAGAAATAGTTAACCAATTAAGTAAATCAAAATTGCTGCTTATGAGTGTTAGTAGTGGTAAAACATATTGTTCAATGTTTGCTTATAAGAAATATGGTAAAGGTAGATTACTTATATTGTCTCCAGCAAATATGGTTGAAGAATGGAAAGAAACTTGTAAAGAGTTAGAAATTACTAATTATGATATTTATAGTTATAATAAAGTATGTATGGCTAAATATCTAGAAGAAATATTAAAAACTCAATATGATGTAGCTATTATAGATGAAGCACACCATATAAGCAACAGAAAAAATAAATCAACTAAAAAGATATTATTAAAAATTGATACAATCAGATTAAAGTATTTATTAACAGCAACTCCTGAAAATTATGAATGGCAAGATTTCTATATATATTTTAGAATAATATATGGAAAATCATTTATGAGTTATACAGCTTTCGCAAGTAGATATTTTATACAACGGCCTAGTTATTGGAATCCTTATGTTTACGAAGTTATAGGTTATGTTGATGAATATCAATTATTAGATATGAAAGATGATATAAGTATAGTATATAATAAAGTTCGTAAAGCTAAAGTTGAAGAACATGAAGTATATATTCCTATAAGTAAAGAATTAACTGATAAATACAAATCAATATTAAGAAGTAAAGTATATATGGATTATATAATCGATTCTCCAGCTAAAAATAGTTATATGAAAAGAATGATGGCTAGTTTTATGTTATTAGAAGATGATGAAGATACTTATAAATTCAAATTATTAGATACTATAAAATTAGATAAACTCAAAGAAATATTAGATGAAAATAAAGATTCAAATATTATTATTTATTATAACTATATAAATGAAAGAACTATAATTGAGAAATATTTACAAGCTATGGGTTTTGAATATAGTTTATTTACTACTAAAGATGATTTTAAAACTACAACTCCTGGAAAAATAAATATGATAAGTTATGGTGTAGGTTCTGAAGGAATAAATGGTTTTAGAGATTGTACTGTTTATATAGCATTTAGTCTTCCTTATAGTAAAAGAATATTTAAACAAAGTAAAGGTCGTATCAATAGATTAGATAATTATGAAGTAGAAAAATATTATTACTTTATAAATGATATTGATAAAAAAGTTTTAGAAGTATTAAAGAAAGGACAATCTTTTACAGATAAATTGATGGAGAAAAACTATGCTTAACGACTTCGATAAAATGTATATCGAAAATGAAAGACTTGTATATAAGTTTGCTACAAAGTATAGATTATTAAATGATGAAGATATGATGCAAAACCTCAAGATGGCAATGTTTAGAGCAATAACTAAATTTGATGCTTCTAGAGGTATTGCACTATCAACATACGTTTACATAGCTTTATTCCATGAATATAAATATTCTTTTAGAGATAAACATTTAAAACTAAGTTTTGTAGATAATATAGTTAGTGATAGTGATGATAAAGAATCAGATATATTTGATTTTATAGCTGATGAAAGAAATGTAGATATAGATTATGAACTAGATAAGCAAGATATACTTAATAAAATATATAAATATTTAGATGAACATGAACAAAAATATAAACAAATGTTTTTAGACTATTATTTCAATGGAATTAAACAACGACAACTAGCTGATAAATATGGTCTTAGTCAAGCTCAAGTTAGTCGTAAATTAAAAACTATTATAAAGAGTTTACAAGAATTATTAAAAGATTATTATTAGATGTTTACAAAATAAAACATAAAGTATATAATAAATATAGATATATAAATAAGGTCGGCTACGTAAAAATTATAAACACCGAATATAAATGTATCTCTTAAAAATTATATTGGTCAGTTGTATAATATTAAATCTATTGACAAGATTAATACTCAAATGTAAGTTAGATAATCCGACAATTTCTATATTATGAAAGGAGGTCAAAATGAAGATCGAAGTTATCAAATATTCTGCTTTAAATTTGGATGAGATGATTAAAGAATCAGACTATGACAATGATGCTGGAATTGATATAAGGCTAAAAGAAAAAATAGCGATAGCACCTCATTCTACAGTAACGGTCGGTTGTGGTTTTGGTTTGAAATTACCTACTGGAGTTATGGCTCAAGTAATTACAAGAAGTAGTATATCAAAACAAAATATTACTATTGGTAATGCTCCAATCGATGCTAGTTATACTGGTGAAATTCACATGATGGTATCAAATAATTCTGAACATTGGGCACATTTCGATAAAGGCGAAAGACTAGCACAATTAGTAATTATACCAATCATCAATTTCAAATTAGTTGATAGCTTAAAGCTACGTGGTCAGAATGGTCTCGGAAGTTCTGGTAAATAGAGAAAGGAGGAATAATAATGAGTCTATTACCTAAAAATGAACCTACAAAAATTGATTTAACTCCAAAAATGTTTGTTATCGGTGGTCCAGCAATGAGTGGTAAAACATATAATGCTTGTAAATTTCCAAATCCGATTTTAATAAACACTGATGGAAATTGTAGTAAAGTGACAACTCCAAGTATATATTTAAATGATAAGAAATATAAAACGTATAAAGAAAAAATGGAATTATTATTTGGAGTATTAAAAGAACTTAATGAAACAGAAACAACATATCAAACTATAGTCATAGATTTAATTGAAGATATATTTGATATTTGTGAAGGTTATGTACTTGAAAAATATAAAGTTGATAATTTAAGCAAAGTTCCTGGTTATGCAACTGGTTATACAGAACGAAAAGTTAATATGCAAAATGTTATCTCAGCATTAAAAACTTTAACTAATAAATATTATGTAGTTGTTATAACTCATACAGTAGATAAAGTTGTAGATGATAAGATGGTGACAATAAGCATGTTAAAAGAAGATTTTTATATATTATTAGAAGGTAAAGCTGATGTAGTAGTTAATTGTAAAAAATTAGGAAATACTTATATAGCTCGTATGTCTAAATATAGAAATAATTATAAAGATGCTGAAGTTCAAAAATCAATAAAACCAGAAATATTAGAGGTGTTAAAAACTTATGAACAATAGTTTAATACCTTATGAAGAACTTGGTCTTACTGAACAACGTAGAGAAATTATTGATAATTTCATATATTATAAAAAACAAGTAGAAGAGTTTGAATCTGAACTTAAAGATAAGTTCAAAGAAATGGTTGAATCTGGAGAAATTCCAGTTAATTCAATAGATTTAGGAGGTATGATATTAAGTTATAAAAAATCATATACTCGTAAAGGTGTAGATACTGATAAACTTAAAGCAGACGGTATTTACGAAGATTATTTAAAAGAAACAAATGTTGATAGTTCGGTCTCAATGGCTATAAAGAAGGAGAAATAATATGGAAAAAATAATTGAAAAATTAAAAGAAACACGTGTTATATATGACACAAAATTAGATGATGCAATTAGTGCATTAAAAGATATGGATGTTAAAGATGAAGATTTTGATAAATTATTAAATCGTGTATCATCTTTAATATCACTAATGCTTCAAGAAGAAAACTTTATTGAAGAGTATAATACTAGAAAAGAAAATAAAGAAATGGAGGTAAAATAATGTTTGATTTTTTAGAATTAACTCAAGGATTAATTGAGAAAAATGATTTTGAGGAAGCTGAATTTACACCACTTCCTGCAGGAGATTATAGAGTAAAGGTTGCTAATGTTGAAAAGAAAACTAGTCAATCTGGAAATGATTATGTATCTATGGTTATGGAAGTAATTGATGGTGAATTTACTGGTAGAAACATTTATAATAACTTACACTTAACAGTTAAAACTGCTGAAAATAGTATAAAAAGAATTTATAAAATGGCTGAATTTGCTGGTATTACTCCAACTACTTTCACAGATGTAGATTCAATCGTAACATTCTGTAAGCAAATGTTAGATAAATGTTTCGAAGTCACTTATGATGAAGAAGCATTTAATAAAGTTAAAGTAAATAGAGGTTTATAATATGATTTTAGATTCTATGGATAATATAACTTTGAATCAAAAAACTTATTTAGATTTAATAAATGAATTAGAAGTTGCAAAACAAAAAGCATTATTAAAACTAAAGAAAGAAGATTCATCAGTTAAAAAATTCGTAGAATCTAAATTGTATATGTTATTAAAATCAAATTTAATTCAAGCAGATGATAAGTATGAAATATATTTAAAAACTGTAACGAATTATAAAAAAGTTATTATGAAAGAAGTATTTGATATACTTATGAAAGAAGGTTAATATGAAAAGTGCTAAAGCTATATTTTTCGACTTTGAGGTTTTTAAATATGATTGGTTAGTCTGTATAACTGAATATTGGTTAGATGAAAATAAAAACATCAAAACTAAAGATTTAGTAATACTTAATAATCGTATACAACTTATTGACTATTATAGAGATAATAAAGATAACGGCATTTTCATAGGTAAAAATAGTTCTAGATATGATAACGGAATAATGGTTAGTATTATTGAAGGTAAAAATCCAAAAGAAGTATCAGATAAAATAATTGAAAAAGATATTAGTTGGAAAATGCAAGTCAAAAATTGGAGACAATATAATTTCTTATATATAGATATTATGCAAGATGCAGCAAGAATAAGTTTAAAAGAAGAAGAAGCTTATTTAGATTTACCAGTAATAACTACTGAAGTTGAATTTGATACTGATAGATTATTAACTAAAGAAGAATTAGAAAAAACAATATATTATTGTAAAGCTGATGTTAGAGCTTTAATAACTTCTTTTGAAAATAATATAGGTGGTATTATAACAAAACTTAATCTTATTCTACAATATGATTTACCAAAAAGATGCATAAGTATGACAAATGCTCAATTATGTGCTAAACTATTTGATTGTAAACCTGTTAAATTTGATGATGAATTTAAACCGTTTGATATTAGTTGTTTAGGTATAGTTCCTCAAAATCAAAGTGTTCTGGATTTTTATAAACAAGAGATAGATTATAAAAATAAGTTGAACATAGATATTGCTGGAGTACCACATGTATATGCTTTTGGTGGTCTTCATGGAGCTATACCTAACTTCTTCTATGATGGAGAATTATGGCTAATAGATGTTGCTTCATATTATCCGTCATTAATGATATATTATAATTTCTTAAGTAGAGCAATGCCTTTAGAAGGTAAAAGAAAGTTTATATCAATGTATTTTAATAGAAGAAAAGTTAAAGCTAGAAATGGTGAAGAATTACAAATTGTTATAGATGAAGAGATAGAATTTTATAAAACTCATCCTTATTATGGAGAATATGATAGTACATATAATGATAGTTTAGATAAAGAACATCATAAAGCAGATAAGAAAAAATCACAAGTATTAAAACTTCCATTAAATACAACTTATGGTTGTGAAAAAGCTAAGTTTAATGATATGTACGATCCTCATAATAGTAATAATGTTTGTATAGCAGGCCAATTAATGCTAACTGCTTTAGTTGAATTATTAGAACCTTATTGTAAATTAATTCAATCTAATACAGATGGTATTATTATAATTCCTGAAAATAAAGATAAAGTTAGAGAAATAGTTTCATATTGGGAACAGCAATCTCATATGACTATGGAAATAGATATAGCTCATAAACTAATTCAAAAAGACGTTAATAACTATATTTTATTTGTTGATAATAATAATAAAGATACTTATAGTCTAATCGAAGATTGTGCTAAAATAGGAGTTAAAGTAGAAGTTATAGACTTATTAAAAGAGTTTAAAAATATATATAACAAATATGATTTTATAACTAATAATAAAGAAATTCTAGAAGCTCTACAAAGCGATATTCCTAGCAATATATTAGATAAATATTATTTGAAACATTTAAACTTTTATTGTAAAAAAGATGGAGTAATATATTTATATGCTACATCAATAAAAGCTATTGGTGGTTTTGCTGCTCAATATTTATATAATAGTAAAACAATCGCTGGAGCTCAAATAAGAAGTAGTTTATCTGTTATAGATGATTGCTTATGTAATTATTTCTTATATAATATTCCTATTAAAGAAACACTAGACTTTACTAAGAAAAATCATAAAACTAGATTCAAACAAATAATAAAGTCTGGACCTAGTTATAATAGAAATGAATGGTTTAAAGATGGTACTTATCATACTATTGGTAAAATAAATAGAATATATAATACTATACAACCTAATTGTGGAGGAGTATTTAAAATAAATGATAAAGCAAAAGAAAAGAAAACTGGTAATATTTACTCTCAAATAGTTAAGTTTCAAGATACATCAGAAAGAGTATATGTTGATAATGATTTAACCTTTGATTTTAATAATTTAGATTTAGATTACTACGAAAGTATTGCTCATAAAAGAATAAGTATATATGAATCTAAAGAAAGGATTAAAGAATAATATGTTAGAAGTAATAAATTATATAAATGTATATATAGCATCTAAGAAAAGATTATGTGACGATTTATATGTTAATCCTAAAAGTGGAGATATTTACCGAGATTGTGGTAATTATCAACAAAGGTTTCGTGAATATATTAGAGATAATAAATTATATGTAGTTATAGATGGAACGATGTATAATAAAGCTAAATTGATATATGATTCAGTAAATAAAGATAATTTACCAAAGAAAAGATACAAAGTAATAGTCAATAGTAAAGATATAACGCATCCTACTATAGATAATATAGAAATTGCTGATTTAAGAAGTCAAGAAAATATAATAACTAATAATGATGAAAATATAATTATATTGTTGAATGATATAGAGACAGAAATAAATATAGAATATTTATTATCAAAACTTGCTACAAAAGAATATAAGGTGGTAGTTAGTGATTAGTTCATTTGAAATAATATTACTTATAGTTATAGTAATTATTACTATAGGTATTAGAAAGAGTGATAAAAAATGAAAAATGTTATTTTAGGAGATGGTATAACTGGTTATGTTATAGCAGCATGCCTTAATTATAATAATGAAAAGTTTCAAATATATGGTGATGGAAAATATTCTCCACCGGCTATATTATTATTGAAATATAAAAATCAAGCTGAATTATTAGAATATTTTAATATATTTGAAATACCATATACTGCTAAAAATATTGATAAATATACTAAAGGTATAAGAGTTGGTTATACTAATGATTTTAAAACAATATTAGATAAACCTACACCTGAAATGAAAAGAAATTATTTAGAAAAACAAAATAGAGAAGCTACACCTTCAGCTATGAGTGATGATTTAACTACATTTTATGGTATAGATTTAAAATTAGTATATGAACATTTAAAAAAGAAATATAAAAAGTATGTTATACACTGTGATATTAAAAAAGAAAAATTTGAAGGTTTAGTAGGTTGTACAGTTTATAATACTATATTTCCTACAAAGTTTAATAATAATGAACCGAGCATAGAGTATATATTAGTTGATAAAACTGATTTAGAAGGTTATAATTATATTTATGATTGTAATAAAAATTCTAGAATAAAACGAATGACTCCAGAATATGTAGAATATATTTCAAATCCAGGACATTATGATTTTACAATTAAGAATTACTATGATGCTCCGAGAATATATACTATAACCGATCCTAAAACTCAAAGCACCTGGGTTGATATTGGTAGAACAGCAACACATACTCAGACTAAACAAGAAGACGTTATTAAATATATAGTTAAATATGAGTAATAGAGAATCAAAGTTTCAAAGTAAAATTATTAAAGAAATAAATAAGAATTATGGTATATGTTTGAAATATAATCAAGACTATAAAACTAAATCTGGAATACCTGACTTAGTAGCAGCAATAAATAATAAAGCTGTATTTATTGAAGTTAAAACTGATGATGGTGATTCATCTGATATACAAGATGCTCAAATGGAAAGAATTAAAAAAAGAGCTACTAAATATGTTTACAAAATAGCTCCAAGAGATTATAATTATCTTATAAGTGAATTAGATAAAATAAAGAGAGGTGAATAAAATGTTTATTGAAGAAGAAGTAAAAAAATTATACGATAAAATTACCGATGAAGAATTTGCATCTGATTCTAAACTTCGCTACTTGAAAAATAAAATAAACAAACACGGTTTATTATATGTTAATATTAGTGAATTAAATTATTTGTATGCACATAACGGTAAAAAAGTTATATATGATTTGCAATTACTAAAAAATCTATTACACAATAATGGTATAGGTTATACTTCAATTATTAGAAAAATTGGTATACCTAAAGCTACACTAAGTAAATTATTGAATAGTGATAGAAACGTCAAATTATTACAACTTAATCTTTTGTTCGATAGATTAAATAAAGTATATAATTTGAATATTGATAAAAATACTATTAAAAGAGAGGTGTAATTATGGAATTTAGATTAAAAAATAAAAGATTTATTAAAAGAAAAATAAAAAGTTGGAATGGTGAATTTGTTAATGATTTGGCTAATATAAAAGTCACATTATTAAATTATACTCCTTACAAAATATTAGAAAGATATATTCCTGAATTAGTGACTGCTACTTGGAATGAAAATATAGAAGAGTTTAGAAAAACATTATTACCAAAAGATAAAGATGAAATAATGAAGTTATGTTTTGATGGTAAGTTAATACCTACAGCATTAAAAAGTATTCCTGTGACAATACTTATTGAAGGTATTACAACTCATGATGTGACTCATTTGTTAAGACATAGTGGATTGCAATTTGCCGCTGACTGTACTGGTGATAAGTATATTGTAGACAGACCTATAATAATTCCAAGTTTTTTAAACGATTGTCCTAGAGAATATGTTGAAAGATATATAAATATTATGAAAAACTCATATAAATTATATGATGATATATGTAATAATTTAGGAACTAAAGTACATATTCAAGATGCTAGATTAGTATTACCTAGAACAATGGAAACATTTTATTATGTGACTGGTAGTCTATTTGATTTCTTAAACTTTTTAAAACAAAGAATAGATATGCAAGTTCAACCTAAAAGTGATAATATACTTGCTTTAAAAATATATAAAGAATTAAAGAAAGTTTACCCAATAAATGTAGATTTAAATGCTAGAAATAATTTTTATTGTAATGAATCAGAACATGAATTAAGTTCAAAATGGTATTCACCACTACCTCAAAATAAAACAGAATATACAACTTCTATGGACACAGTTTATGGTGATATGACTAAAATGTATGGTTATTCAACTTACGAACAAGTTAAAGATTCAATATTTGATGAGGAATAAATATGAAGAAAGCTATTATTGATATTGATGGAGTTTTAAATTCTTATCCTAAAACTCAAATAGATTATTTTAATTGGATGCTAGATAAAGATTATAAAAGTCTAGATGAAATAAAAAAAGATTTATCATATTATAAATATAAAGATTTAAAAACTCAATATAGACAAAGTGCTTTCAAACATAATTGTAAGGCCAGTCCTGGAGCTAGAAAGTTATTAAAATACTTAAGAGATAATGGTTATTTAATTTATATTATAACTGCTAGAGAATTATTTAAGTATAATCAATTAGAAAAAACTATATTATGGCTTCAAAATAATAAATTAGTATATGATTATATATATTGTACTCAGAAAAAAGACTTTACAATATTTGAAAAGTTTGGTCATATTGATTTAGTAATTGAAGATAATTGTGATAACTTAGAAAAAATAAAAAAGATTAATGGTAAAGATTGTATTTATATAAATGTAATGAATGATGAAAACAAAAATATAAAATATAAAGGTTTTAGAGTAGTTGATTTAAATAAAGTTATAGATATTTTAGAATAGGAGGTGCATAGCTAATGAGATATATAGAGTTGAAAAACAAAAAACCTATATCTAAATTAGAAGATTTTAAGACTTTAGATGAAGTTAAAAATAAAGATTCTTATGGTAGAATATTAGAAGATGATGAACTAATAGTTGATATTGATTCAGCTAAAGAAGCTGAAAAATTATTAGAAATAGTTAAATCAGAAAATATTGGTACTAGAGTTTATAAAACTTCAAGAGGCATGCACTTCTTATTTAAAAATCCTTACGAAATAAAAAATGCTATACATTCTAATACTCCTATAGGTTTATCAGTAGATATTAAAACTGGTAAAAATAATTCATATCAAATATTAAAACATGATGGAGTATTAAGAGAAATAATATATGATAAATCACCAATTGATAATATACCTAAATGGTTATTTCCATTCAATCATAAAACTAATTATTTAGATATGAGAGATGGTGATGGTAGAAACGATGAATTATTTAGAAGTATTATACCAATGTCAAAATTAAATATGAATAAAGAAGAAATAGAAAATACATTGGTATTAGTAAATAAATATATGTTTGCTGAACAACTAAATACTTCTGAAATTCATGCTATGGTTGATAGTAATGAATTTATTGAAGATCGAAGATTATCATTTTATCAAGGTAGAAAATTAAAAACAAACTTAGTTGGTAATTATATTATAGATGCTTATAGTTGTAGATATTATAATGGTAGTATTTATTATTATACTGATAAAGGTTATATAAACAACTCTAAAGGATTAGAAAAAATAATTTATACACTTATACCTGATATAACAACAAATAATATAAAAGAAATAGTACATTATATAGATATTAACTTGTCTGATAGTAATATAAAACCTACAAAACATTATATTCAAACATTAAATGGTTTAGTTAACTTATATACAGGAGAATTTAAAGAATTTGATAAAAATATATTTACAACAACTAGTATTCCAGTTTATTTTAATACTCATGTAGATACTAAACCTATGACTGATGCATTAATGTTATATGCAAATTATGATGAAGAGTTATTTGAATTATTATTAGAATTTATTGCATATATATTCTTTGATAAAAATAAGTTTAGAAAAATGTTTATGCTATATGGTGTTGGTTCTAATGGTAAATCAAAATATACTTCAATAATAGAACATTTTATAGGTAAAGAAAATATAACAAGTTTATCACTTGAAGATTTGAATCATAGATTTAAAGTTGCAGCTCTTATAAGTAGTAAATGTAATATAGGAAATGATATTGGAGCTAAATTGTTAGATGATTCACAAATGGTTAAAAAACTAACTGGTGAAGATTTAATAAATGCTGATAGAAAAAATAGAGACCCAATTGAATTTGAATGTACATCAAAACTTATATTTAGTTGTAATAAACTTCCAAAAGCAAATGATAAATCTTATGGTTTTTATAACAGATTTATAATACTTCCATTTACATTTGATTTTGATAGTTATAAAGGTTCTGGAGATTTTAATATAAATGATTTTTGTGATTATGATAATATGAGTGCATTATTAAATATGGTTATTCCAAGATATAAAAGACTTGTAGATAATAATCACTTTAGCAAATCAAAAAAAGTTATAGAAAACTTAATTATGTATATGAGTATGAATGATGGTGTTGCTAAATGGTATTTTGCGAATGAAGTAATGAATAAAGAGTTTGAAAATATTACAGATGCATATAATGAATATTTATTATATTGCTCATTGAATAGATTAACATCCGTTTCATCGCTCACATTTATGGAAAATTATAATAATACAGTAAAAATATATAATAATTTAATAAAAGACTAAAATTAGTCTTTTTTATTATCCCCTGAATAAAAAGCGCCTCCTGGGGTCCGCCAGGTTTAATACACTTAGGCGACTTAATATTATTTATCGTCTAATATAAAAAGTTTAACCTGGTCGCTAGGATCGCCTATAAAAAAACAGCGTTATTTTAAACGCTATTTTTTAACGAATTTGTGTGTTTTTGCATTATACATGAATGTATATTCATCAAAATAGTACCAAGTATTACCATTAGCATCTACTTCTTTATCAAAATTCTTATGATTATTTATCATTGATAATAATATATCATCTCTAGCAGCATATTTCATTTTTAAATCTTGAGTTTTTAATCCAGAAGTTTTACCTTTATTTATTTCTGAATTTACACTACGTAATGCATAGTTTTGAGTATCAATATATTTCTTTATAGCTTTATCATCTAATGTTTTTACGTTATCTGAGTTTTGATAATATTCAACTAAACTTAATGCTGTAGAATAATGTTTATTTGCTTTAGTAGTATCTTTGTAAAAATCAAATTCATTAAATAAATCTGTTGTACTATCACCATCAGTCACATCTTTTACTATACGACCATATCTACCAAAGTAGTTGCTCAACAAATGATATATACTCTTTTGAATTTTTTCTTCAGTAGTATCATACTTTTTAGAATATATTTCATTACCAAATGCATCTTTATTTTCAAATAATTGAACATAAGCAGATATTGGAGATGCACTTTCTAAAGCTGGAGGTAAAACTGCAGAATCAAATGCTGATGTTAATGAATCGAAATAATCTTTAGCTGAATCTTCTTCTCTAAGTCCTGTAGCATATTCAAATATTACATTATATAAAGCTTGAACTCTACCTTTAGGTATTCTTAAATATTGATTATCTCCTACTTTGACCATATAGTAATTATTTTTATAATAATATGGAAGTTTATCATATTCTTCATCGTCACCATTTAATAATGAATTAGCTACAGCAGTACCAATACCTACAGCTGTAAATTCTAATAATAATGAACCCATACCTTTAGGAGTTTTTACACCTTCACCCACATGAGTAACGAATTTATCAAAACCTTGAATACCAGCATTTAAGAACTTAAATCCAGATTTACTTAATGCTTTTGTGACTTTACCACCTCTATTGAAGTTTAAGTTAACATCTGAAGCATCTAGCATAGCTCTATTTAATATTTTTTCTTGAATATCATTTAAAGATATATTATTTTTATATAATGTGGTATTATCTTTAGTGACATCTGTAAGTTCTAATTCAACTGTAGTATTTTTATTACTCAATTCGTTATATTCTTTTAATGGCATAAATTTAGATTCATCAAATATTACAATTTCTTTAGTTCCATCATTGTAGTCACCAACAATACCACTATAACCGTCTAATTTTAATGCATCTATTAAAGGTATATATTTTCTAAAATCATCGATAGTATATTTATTATCTTTGTCATATTTATTTTTTAATCTTGTGTATATTTCAGTCACAGTATCTCTACGCTTTTGTTCAAGAGCGTTCCATTTTTCTTCGGTATTTATTTCGGTTTCATTTTTAACATCAAATGGTAAAGTATCTCCACTAATATCAAATATTTTACCTGTTAAATAACCTTCAATGTAATTATAACGACCACTTGATGATATTTGTTCTTGTGGTGGAGGAGTTAAATATTCTTCACTTATAGTAGCAAAAACTCCTTTTTTATCATTTATCATATCTACAGTTGATTTATCAAATAAATCATTCATGAATTTATTAGATTCTTTAGAATTATAATATTTATCATGTGTAGGAGAATTAGCATACCACCATCCGTAATTATCAATATTATTTTGTTTATATGTTTTAATCATATCTATTTCATCAGGTTTAGAAGTATGCCTTGAAATATATACTGGTTTTCCATTATGACCTTTAACAATTGTTTCATTAAATGTATTAAAATCTTGACCTTGTTTACTTACTGGACTTATTATATTAACTTTATCTACTTTAAATTCAGAACCACGTTTTAACATAAATTCATTTTCATTAGCTCTCATTAATTTAGAAGTATCTTTAGCATTTTTAGATTTTATTTTCATTTGAACATTAAATGAATCATCATATACTATATCTTTAGACATACTTGTGAAAGCATCTTCTTTAACTATTTTACCTTGTTTATATTTATTTATAAATGATTGTAATTTTTCACCATCTAATGATATACTTCTGTTAAATGTTCCAGATTCAGATTTAATTTTATTTAATACACTATCAATATTATTAGATATATTCTGCAAATTTTCAGGTAGTTCAAGACCTTCTCGTAAATATTCATTTATTGAATAAGAATCAAATCCTTTCCATTTATTTATAGCATATTTTTCATCAGTATTAAATTCTAAATGATTATCTACTTTTGTATATTTGCCGGCATCATAATCGGCGCGAGCCTGTTTCATATATTTATCTTTTAATGAGAAATATTCAGCAATTTTTGGTAAAGCTTCTAAGTTAGCATATATTCTTTGAAATTTGTTTTGCTTTGTAGTTATATTACCTTTTGCATCATAACTTACTTTCGGAGCATTCCAACCTTCACCAATATTTCCTAAACCATTAGCTAATACTTCATGAAATGCTTCTGAATTATTAGCAACAGCATGAATAGCTTTAAAATAGTTAGGTATAAAATGTGCTTTATCTTTACTATATATCATAGCTGAATCAGCAAAGTCAATTGTTATATTTTTTATTTGATAAAATGGGTCTAATATGAATTTATAACTTAAATTATTTAAATCAATTAGTTGTTTTAATACCGGAATATCATGTATTACATCAGCTATATGAGATGCTTTATTATTACTTATATCTGATAATATTTCTTTAGGTACTTTAGTTTTAGTTAATTGACCATTGTCATAAAATAATAAATCACTATCTCCTTCATATTTACCACTATTACGTATTTCTTGTGCTAATTTATTTTTAGCTATTGCACTAAGAACATTATAAGTTTTATTTTCCATAGATTTTTCAAGTGATAATATTTGTTTACCAGTTTTCGTAACATCTTTTATTGAGTTATCTAAACTTAAACTTTTCAAATATTTACCAGAATCTAAATCAACAAATGTTGATAAATCACTCGAATATATAGGCATGTAATATTTATATCTGTTTTTTAATTTATTTGATAATTGTTCAGATATAACTCCACCATCAACAAGCATATTTAATAAATTATTATTATATCTTTGTAAATCACTAGCCGCTTCTTTAAAGTTTGGATGTTTTTCAAATGCATTTTTTACAATAGCTTCAGATTGTTTAGCACTAACATTTTCAAATATTTTATCTACACCAGCGTTTTCACGCTCAGCATTAAGAGCATGGAGCATAATTTTTTCAAATAACTCTTTATCTTTTTTAGTTTTTATATTGTTATCTGGATAGATTTGTTTTAAGCTTTTACCTATAACTTCTCCATTTTTCATTTGAGCTCCATTAATCATAGTTTGAGCATCGCTTGCTACAGATTGCATATTATAAATTGCATTTTTTACATTATAATCATTATTTATATTTGCTATATCTGCAATGTGAGAATAACCATCAAATACTGCATTTTTTACTATATTTTTTAATTCTAAGGCATTATCTTTAGAAAGTTTATTTTTTATTTGTAAATCTTTAAAACTATCATCTAATAATTTTTCAAGTTCTATATTATTTAATTCTGATGGATTTTCTGGATTATTAGCATATTCTTCTACACTTATAGGTTTTTCTTCAATACTAACTTTACTTTCTTCAGGTTTTAAATTGACGGTTCTTGGAGCTGTAGTTTCAACTTTTTTATTTAATTCTTTATTGAAGCTTTCACTCTTTAAATAATTACTTGTATTTTTTACAGCTTGATTCATATTGGCATTATCTAAATTATCAAATGCAGAATATAATCGTACTTTATTTTTACCTTCAATAAGACCATCAGCTCCTAAAGATTGTAATATTTCTTTACTAAAATCCCTGTTTGTTTTTATAAGACTTGTCACATCTTTATATGTAGAATCTGGAGTTAAATATCTTCCTTTTAATTTTAATTTATCAATAAGAGTATTTACAGCGTTAAGTTGTTTCTTTGTAAATTCTACTTTTGTATCTAAATTACCATTTATAATATTTCCATTAGTTTTAACATTTGCTAATACAGATAAATCAGCAGTTCCTTTAGGCATAGTATTTACAGCCTCATATATATTATTACCTTTTTTAGAAAATACAATAATATTATTTTTTGAATCTTTTAAATATGTTCTATTTTCTTTAGTTTGTAATACGTAATCTGATATTCTTTCATTTAAAGTTTTAAATTCTTTTTGAGCTGACTCTTTACTTATTCTATTATTATCTATTTCATTTAAGAATTTAGTTCTTATACTATTCATAATAGTATTTATATCTGAATCAGTTATATCAGAAGTTGTTATAGGATTTAATTTATATTCTGTAGGATTATTTACATTATCTAAAATATTAGCTTTAGTGATATATTCATTTACCATATTATTTATATCAACCATTTCATCAGGAGACAATTTATAGTCATTAACAGTAAAGTCTTTAATATTTTTTGTGACAATATTTGATTTAGCTACATCAGATACAAAGTTTCTAATATCATCCATAAATGTTTTTGAATTAGGATCGAATACATAAGTAGTAGTATCAGGTCTTAATGATTTTATATATGTTTCTAATTCTTTAGAACCAACTAATACATATTTAGTATTAGAATCTATTACAATATCTGATAAAGGAGCAACTCCATTAACACTATCTAAATCTATTTCAGAATTAGTATCTATAGCACTATCATTTAATATTGTCACTATTTTATTATTTTCTAATTCAGTAGCTATGCTTGTTGCTACATTAGTATCAGTATCTAATACTACATCAGATGTATTTTTTCCATCTATATTTATATCTTCATAACCTTTAGTATCTGTAGACGAATATAACAATTTATTATCTGATAAATTCTCATTCAATTTAATATCAGTATCATTATCAATAGTTATATCTGAAAAATCTTTATTTATTTTTACATTTAATTCGTTGCTGTCTATTTTAGCATACTTAAGCATCGTTTTATGAAAATCACCAGAACGAATTCCATCAATAACTATTGAAGAACCAGATGCTGCTCCTGTAAGAACAAATGCAATTAGTGCGGCTTCTCCAGCTTTTTTAGAGACATTCTTCCAATCAACATTTGATGCATCTTCAGTATTTTGTAATACTTCAGCATACGTTTGAACAAATTCTTCAAAACCTTCACTTCCAGCTTCTTTAAATATTAAAGTTGCAATACCTTTACCAGTATCTTTATATAACTTTGCTAAACCTTCTTGTCCTAATCTATGCCTTATTCTACTCAAAGTAATATATGATATAACATTAGCCATAATATTAAGAAATGCTCCAAAAGTATTACCAGCTGAAGGTACTCTACTTTTACCATCTGATGAATCTATTGTAGCACTTTCTTCATTTAAAATTCCAGCTTCAAGAACTGAACTAGGTTCAAAAAATATAGCAATTTGTCTAGCTTCACCAATATATGGAACTAAAAATGATGCGAAATTTATTATTTTAGGTAATACATAATCTTTCATTATTCCTTCATCTAAATCATTAACAGTGATATCACTTAATGCAGTAAATGCATCATCAACTGAAGCACCAACACTACCTATAGTTTGAGCTACATCGTTTACAAAATGCTTTATTGTTTTTGTAAAATCTCCAAAATCATATCCGTCATCAAATTCATCAAATGTTTGAGACCATATTTCACCAGTCTTTTTCCATGATTCATCTGAATGTGACCAATCTTCTTTTAATTTTTCTTGTTTAGATTCAATTGATTGATAAGCAATAATACGATTGTATTGAATTAATGTATTTTCTAATTCTAATCTATCTTTTGCTTTATTTAATTCTTCTAATACTTCAGCATCAGAATTATTTTCAATAGCATTATTTATAGCTTCTAAATCCCACAAATTTCTTTGAAAGCGTTTTTCAAAAAATTCATGGTCATCGTTTGAAGTATCAAATATTGTTTCAAATACTCCATCACTATAGTCATGTCCAAAATATTTACTATTTATAATTTCAATAGCGTTATTAGCAGTACTTAAATCTCCATCAGCGATAGCTTTATTTAATTTTTCAAAATTCTTTTGATATACATTTGCTGATAAATTATTATAATCTGTATGTGCTACAGGAGTAGGATTCATTTTGAAAGGTTCATTTGGATTAGGTTGTTGAATTGAAAAAGGTTTATCATTTTGTTTTTCAGTCGTTGTCGTTGGCGTTTTATTTTTTTCATCATTTACTATAGACATATATAATCTTTCATCTATAGGATTTAAACCTAATTTATCAGATTTACTAAGAGCTCTTGAATCTATTCTATTATTTTTATTATATTCAAATTTTAAACTAGATAAAAAATTAGAGTCATTAAGTCTATTATCATTAACTAACTTATAATTAGAGTCATATAATAAATCATTTTTAATATCTACCCAATATACATTACCATTTGAATCTAATTTTTTTAAATAACCATTTTTGTCTTGTACTGGAGTAGCTCCATAGTCATTATATATTCCACCACTTTTTTCTATGTCCCAATTATAAATTAAGTTTTTATTTCTCTCATTTTTTATATCATCTGTATATTCTCCATAATATAAAATCTTAGATTCAGTTTTATTTAATTCTTCTTCATATCTTTCTTTAGCTCCTTTATTTAATCTATCAATAAAGGAATTATATTCATTTATAAACTCTTCACTATATTCTACATCATCTTCATCATCACTATATGAATATTTTTTATTTGTATTATTTATTGCATTTTTTTTAAAAGTATCATCGTATGTAGTATTGAAAAAAGATTCAGTAAAAGAAGTATATAATTCATCTTCATCATCTTTTTTCTTTTTATTAGTTGTTGTAGATTTAATAGTAGATTTAGTACTTGGAATACTATTTATATTACTAAAAAAATTATTTGTAAATGAAGCCATAATTTACCTCCTTTATTTTATATGCCGAATTGAGATTTAATAGCTTTAACATCTTTATCTGTAAATGTTCCATTAGCTTTACCTTGACTTAAATAAGTATTTAATATTCCAGTATCAATACCACCATCATTCATAACTTGCCATAACAAATTATTATATTCAGTATAAGCTTTACTAGAACTAAAAGCATCTTTATTTTTGCAATAATTAGTATTAACTATTTTGCCTGTAGTTTTTACAGTGTTATTATTTTTAGCTGATGCAGCCGCTGCTTTTGCTGCTGCCGCAGAAGCATTAGCTTGAGCAATTGAAGCTTCAACTTTTCTAACATTTAATTGATATTCTTTTTCAGCCATTTGTCTTTCCCATTGCTGTTGAGCAATTTGGTCTTGTCTTTGTTTTTCTTTAAAAGCGTTTTCCCAAGCTTGTTGCTTTAATTGCTCAGCAAGTTTTCTTTCAGCCATTTCATTTTCATATTGCTGTTGTTTTAAATCATCTTGATATTGCAAATCATTATAATAATTTTTATATTCAGTATTATATACATTTAAACCTTGTTCACCAATATATCTTTGAGTATCAAGTTTATCTTTTGCATAAGCAGCATCTAAATCTGCTAAATCAGCATTTAAATCACCTAAAGCATTAACTTCTTGATTTGCAACATCACGAAGATTATTATTATAATCGCTTAATATCTGTCCATAGGTTTGACCGTAAATACTTTCATTTAATAATCTTTGAGTGACACCAAAACCTTGAGTATTAACACCTAATCTACTTAAATCAGCATCAATTTGTTGTAAGTTTTGTTGTTTATTTACATAAGCCGCTTTAGCATTTCTTTCAAATTGTTCTTGTATACCAGGAAGTTGTTGTCTTATCTTAGTTATTAAATTATTATATCTAACATTAGCTGCTTCTTGATCGGCAGCTTTAGCTTCATCTAAACCGGTTAACAAATATGATAAACTTTGTTCGTATTTATCTCTTGCATCATTTGCATAATTTTGAGATGCATTAATGTAATCTTGATTCATATTAACCATTCTCCTTTATATTATTATATGCAATTAAATACATTATAATTTTTAATCAAATAAAAAGAGCATTATTTATGCTCTAATCTATCAATTCTTAATTCATGATTATCTAGTCTATCACTGTGCTCATCTAACCTTTTTTCATTCTTATCCATAGTGTGATTTATATTATCAATTGTAGTATTTAATTTAGTAATAGAACTATTGAGTTTTATAATAGGAGTCATAATTGCTATTAAACTACCAATAAATCCTAATAACAACATAATACTAGTATCATTCATAATGTACCTCCTCTTCTAATAATATTATATGCTTTAAATACATAAATAGTATGAAATATCAATATAAAAATAGCGTTTCCTAGAACGATTTGAGTAATATAATTATATTACTTTTTAAACCTCAATGCACCAGGATTAACGCTATTTTATTATGCAGTTCGCTTCCACATATAAACTACTTTATTACTCATTAACTTGTCTTTGTATATTCTAATATAATGTATTTTTCCCAAGTATTTCCCCAACCTGTTTCGGAAAGAAAGACAATATTTGTTTTATCAACATATATACCTAATCTATCATATTTAGTAGCCGAATTATATTGGTTAATAGGTAAAGGATAGCATTTATTATTACCACTATCAAATAAAAATACATTTTCTATCCAAATCCTATCAATATTAGTAATGTTATGTGCAATATTATTAAGTCCATTACTAAATCCATCAGTTGTTTTAAATACTTTTCTATAAATAGTTTTACCGTCTATCCAAATCTTTCCTGTATCTTGTTCAGTTGTGGAATATGATTTTAAAGCCGTTATTTTATCATTTAATACTTTTCCTTGATATGCTGCTAAAGCCTCACCATTAGCAAATGCAGTATGAGTTAAATCATTTATAACTTTATTATGTCCATAATTTGCCGTAGTTCCAACACCATAAGTATTAGCTGAACTAGCATGAGATTTCGGAGCTACCGAATCATTATATGCTAACATTCTATTATAACTTGAACCAGCATAAACATCTCCTTGAACATATACTGGCTTATTAAACCAATGCTTACCTGCTGTAGTATTATAATGACAATATGAACTATTATCAGAACCAATCGTAACAGTTTGACTACTTTTTGTAGATTTTAACCTACCACCAGTAGAATATATATCACCAGTAGCATCAATTGCTCCAGATACATCAAGAGCTACACTAGGTTTTTTACCAATACCAATTCTTTTATTTGCCAAATCTCTCCATAGTAATGAATCTCCTACAGGAATATTAGCCAATACTATAAAATCTCCAATTTTATCTTTAAAAGTTAATTGCAATTCATATTCATTTGTTGCTACAAAATTATTACCTGTAATAACACCAGTTATTGTAAAATTACCATTACCAACATTTCGAGTAAATGTTATTCCTGTTTTAGTAGTCCAAGATGTAGCTCCTTTAATCCTATATTTTATAGATACTTGTTCTATAGTATTACTTGTAGCTAAACCAGACCAATTCATATATCTACCTACAATATTAACATTTATATTTGTACCAATAGCATCAACACGAGCTATATTAGCTGAATCAACAATGGGAGCAAAATAATCAATAAATGCAGCATATTTTTTAGTTGCCGTTGTGCTTCTATTACGACTATCTACAGCTTGTACTGAAAATAAAGGTCCATCAACATTATCTAAAGATATTTTAATTGGAGCTGTAGTGGTTGTTCCTGATTTTTGTTTAGTACCAGACGAAGCAATATATGAACTCATCGTGGCAGAACCTTGAGGACTCGCGGCAGTACTTGTTATTTCTACACTTGATACTCCTTTAATAACTTTAGTTTTATTATTATTATTTAATCCTAATGTTTTAGAATCCGTAACAGCATAACTTAAATTATTTTCATTATATGTAGGTAAATATTGACCTGCAGGAATTGTACACTTAAATGTTTGATCTGTCAATGTATATGTAGTTCCATTTGATATTACTTTATATTGAACTGTTAAATCCCAATTATCAGTTGTAGTATGCCTAGGCAACATAGCCGTAAAATCAGAACCTTGTAGTGTATAAGTTTTAGAAGCAGTAGTAGATTGAGTTCCAGAATAACTTCTTACTTGAGTATTTCCATCTTTTACTATTACATACCATCCACTCAAATAATCAACAGATGATATTGATGGAGTGAACGTATTACCACTACTATTAAAGTTTATATCAGCTGGAGCAATTGATGTAGGTAAAGCTTTTGTTTTTATAGTAATAGTATCAGACTCAGTCCATAAATTACTATCTTTTCTTTGTATTTTAGTTTTTATAGTATGAGATGTATTTGGCGTTAAACCAGTAATACTATAACTTCCAGCAGTAGTATTAGTCCATGCTCCACCATCAAATGAATATTGCTGAGCTTTATATTCTACATCAGCTGTATAACTAACCGTTATTTTATTAAGTTCTGATGTAGCGGTATGGCTTGTAAAAGCGGCATATCTTGGTAATTGAGAAAATGTAAAAGTTTCATTTTTCTCTTGTGCATAACCACTTTGATTCCACGACCACGTTCCATAATAAAACAATTGTTTCATGTAAAATGCTAGTGTCAAATTACCAGCTGAATCATTATTAAATGTTGTAGTATCACTTTTTAATACTGTTCCTCTACTCCAACCAGTAGTTCCAGGTTCACCATCATATATTACTGTACTACCTAACTTTGCATACGCTTTAAATAATTGAACCCATGGAGTACCTTGGAATGTTATTTTCCAACTAACATATCTTTTATTTGTTGCTGCATCAGAATCAGAAACAGAAGTTATTTCAAATTTCAAATATGCTCCTTGTCCAGTATGAGGTTCAGCAGGACAACTAGCACTCGTAGGACTTACACTTGCCATAAGTATAATCACATCCTTTCATTAACTTATATATTCAATTATATTATTTTCATCTAATTTAACCATGTGTAATTTACCAATATTAAAACTATTAGCAATATAAATATTATCAGTTTTAGTACTAGCTTTACTAAATTCACTTTCTATATCTCCAGTATTAGTACAAAAATCTAAACTATTAGCATCTAAATGTGCATATTTACCAGACGCAGCTTCTCTAGTATCAAAACCATCTTTATCTAAATTATATGTTTTACCATAAACTTCGTTATAATATGGAGTCCAAGGTTGTTTTTCACCATAACCAATCATTAAATCAGTTATAACTAAACCATTATTAAATACTAATTTAGAACCTGATGCACCATTAGATTCAGCATCATTATCTTGTACTCCTGTAAAAGTACTATTAAATCTTATTACTGGATTATTTATTGATGAAGTATAAGTATAACTAAAATCTTTCCATTCTTCGTTATGTGTAGATATATTTAACAACTCTGAAATTTGAGAAAATGTAGTACCTGTATATTTACCAAGAATAACTTTTACATTATTAGTATTAGTAGTTTTATATCTAAAAAATATTGTCACCATCTGTGCTGGATATGTTTTATAAGTTTGTTCAATATTAACTACATTACTAACTGTGACTTCAGTCCAATATGATTTTTGTCTAAAACCAACACTGTTTTGAAGTAAATTATTACCACCAGTACCACGAATATTTGCTACTAATCTATCTTGTAATTTTTGTATATCAGCTTGTACTCCACTTATTAAACCATTATATTTTGTATCAACGTTGTCTATCTTTTTGTTTACTCCTTGTGGTCCATTTATTTGCTTATCAAATGTATTGTAGTTTTTATTTATTTTTCCATCTAATGTGCCATAATTACCATCTATTTTACCATCAAGAGTACTATAATTATCATTTATTTTTCCATCCAGAGTACTATAATTACCTTTAATAGTACTATTTAATTCATTAATATAATTATTAACATCTTCAGCAAATGAATATCTACCAGCTAAATCTGAAGGTACATAATCATTTCTTGGTACCCAATGACTAGCATTATAAGATGTTCCATTTGATGTAGCTATACAAATTGAACCACCATAGCAATTATTAGGCAGTGTAAAATTAGATACAGAACTAATAGTTAATGTTAAACCTTCATTAGTTATAGTATCAGCCAAACTATAATTACTATGAGTCGGAACATCAACATGATAAGATGTAATTTTATTACTAGCATTGACAGCATCAACTACAAGAGTATATCTACCAAACTTAAGATTCATACCTACAGTATAAACACCTGTTTGAGAACTTGCTGCAGGAATACTATAAGTATTATTAAAACAATTAGTTGGAATAATCCAATAATCTCCAGTTTTATAATTAGTAGGTATAACTCCTGAATATATCGTAGCTTTACCATTTACACTATCAATAAGTTCTATTGGTACATTTTGCCATTGCCATTTATAAGTCACTGGACTTGTAGAAGAATCTTTGTAATAAACAAATGTTTTTTGATTTGTTGTATCATACCAAATATCTCCAATATGAGTTTCTCTCTCAACAGCTGTGGACCAATTAGTAGATGGATCGGTAGATTGATAATACGATTCGATTTTACCATTTATTTTTAAATTCAAATCATTATAAGCATCATTGACTGTGCTACATATAGGATCGGTATATTTAGTACTAGTTGGATTTTTATATACTATTTTAGTTCTAGTCCATATATAATACGAATCACTCCATGAAGGTTGAGTAGTACTCCATCCTGTAGTAGGAGCTGTTGTTTTACTATTACTAATAGCATATTCTTCAGTTAATGAATTTACACCTGTACCAGTAGGACCGGTATTTCCTTGTGGACCTTGAATACCTTGTTCTCCTTGAGGTCCTTGAATACCTTGCTCACCTTGTGGACCAGTTGCACCTTGAGGTCCAGTTTTACCAGTTTCTCCTTGAGGACCTTGTGGACCTTGAGAACCAGTATCTCCTTTATCACCTTTAGCTCCATCTTCACCTTTAGGTCCAGTAGCTCCAGCGATACATGTTGTATTAGAAATATTATAAGTTCCATCAACATAAGTAATTTTTTGTCTACTCCACATATATTTACCATCAATCCATTGTGGAGCAGCTGTTGACCATGAACCACCTGTAGGAGTTAAATTACTATCTGATAAATAATATTCAACATCAACTTGAGCAACGGTTGAATTTACACTTTCAGCTAATGGAGTATATTCTTCTTCTATAAATGTGTCATACGTATCAGTATCTAATTTTGTTCTTTCAATATTAGTAATACTTTGTCCTTGTTGATGAATATTTTGTGTATTTTTTTCAACTGCTTTTTTAATTACAGTCAAATCTCCACTAGCTATACCTTCAACTTGAGTATCAACATACGCTTTATTTGCTAAGTCATCATCGTATGCCGGCCAGTTAAGATAAGATTTTGTAATATTAGCCATAATTACTCACCTCTATATTTTCCAGCATTTCTAAAGTCAATAAATATTCTATCAAATTCACATGCATATTTTTCAGATTCTACATAGAATTTTAAAAACATTATTTTTCTAGCTTTTTCTTTTACTCTTATAGTTTGTGGTATTTCGTTTAATGTAGGATTAACAATTAAAACTCCATCGTTTTTACTAGGAAATATTAACGGACTAGTAATAGGTAAAAAATCTTGAATGTAATGTAATAAATCTAATTTTTTCTTTATTATCATAGAATTTAATTTATAACCATCATTACTATTATATATTTCTTTTAATATTTCAACTTTATAATCTTCAGGATCGGTAATATCAATACTAAATGTTCCAAAATATAAAGTTCCATTAGTAATATAAAAGCCAAAATATGTTTTTATTTCATCTGTTTGAGTTCCATATAAATAACCGGCATAACCATCTCCACTAGAAGTATAATCACATTCTTCATCAAACTCTAATTTAGTACCATAAGGTAAATATACAAAATCACTTAAATCAGCATCATCAAAAGATTTATCTATTATTTTGTATATTTCTTCAGAATCTACTTTTTCTTCATCAATAGTTCTATAACCAAATTCAAATTTACTAGTTTCAGGAGCTAT
>Ga0326512_10000543_pt1 | contig 33292 bp, 22 predicted proteins | sample 1_2617_0518_D_FD_203652 | JGI IMG/M metagenome (GOLD analysis project Ga0326512, IMG submission 203652) | Bovine rumen microbial communities from UC Davis, California, United States - 1_2617_0518 | ecosystem: Host-associated > Mammals > Digestive system > Stomach > Rumen | place: USA... | reverse complement strand
GAAAATGTTTGGGTTGATGCGGAAGGTGAAGTACATAGTTCAGGTATAGTTAATTTATTTGAACCTGCTCATATAGTTGCTTTACTTTGTAATTATTCAGTATTAAAAGAAGATACTTGGAATAAGTTTGATTCAGATATGCGGTGGATGCTTATTGATTTAGAAAATATTATTAATAAAGCATTAAAAGAAAAACATCCGCTTTATTATGATTTATTAATTTATAAAATTGATGGTAAACAGAATGCAGAAATTCAACAATTACTTTTAAATAAATATGGTATTAAACATAGTGTTGAATATATTTCAGCATTATGGAGAAATAAAATACCAAAATTAATTTGCGACCAAGCAAAAGACAATTGGTTAGAATGGCATTTTACATTTGAAACAAAAGGAAAATGGAAAAGATGCTCTCGTTGTGGTCAAATTAAATTAGCTCATAATAGATTTTTTTCTAAAAATAATACCAGTAAAGATGGATTTTATTCTATTTGTAAAGAATGTAGAAACAAAGGTAGAAAAAGTAAATAAAGGAGTGAGGTTAAATGGCACAACAACAATACTGCTCTAAATGCGGACGGACGATGGCAGATACCAATTTCTATACCTATAAAAATGGGTCTAAATGTGAATTGTGCAAAAGTTGTCTCACCATGCATGTAAATAATTTTGAGCCTGATACATATATGTGGTTGCTCGAAAAATTTGATGTTCCTTATATAGAAGCGGAATGGAATGTGCTTCGAGATAGAGCATATCAAAAGGATCCATATAAAATGACAGGTATGAGTGTTTTTGGTAAATATTTGTCAAAAATGAAATTAAAGCAATGGAATAAATATGGTTGGGCTGATACCGAAGAATTACAAGCAAGAGCCGAGCAGAATAGGCGGGAATTGGGTGAACCTGATGAAATACAAAAGCAAAAGATAGAAGAAATGAAAGAAGCCTATAAAAGAGGTGAAATTTCAGAAGCTCAATATCAGACATATGCGGAGATCCATGCCCCTGAACCCAAGATAGATTTTTCCAATCCTACTGAAATTAGATCTGGCGGGGCTCCAAATCCCTACCCCGCAAATAGTGATTTTGAACAAGTTGAATTGGTTGACGTAGGCGCTGATTTAACTAATGAAGATAAAATTTATCTCGCTATGAAATGGGGAAGGTTGTATCATGCAGATGAATGGGTTGCTCTTGAACAGTTATATACTGAATTTATGAATACTTTTGATATTCAAGGAGCTGCGCGTATTGATACACTTAAAATGATTTGTAAAACTTCTTTAAAAATGAATCAAGCTATAGACTGCGGGGATGTGGATACATACCAAAAATTATCTCGTGTATATGATGCTATGATGAAATCTGCTAAGTTTACAGAAGCGCAGAATAAGGATGGAAAAGAAGATTTTGTAGATTCTGTGGGTCAACTTGTTGCCTATTGTGAAAAAGAAGGCGGACAAATCCCAAAATTTGAAATTAAGGTTGACCATGATGTTGTAGATACTATTATTAGAGATTTGAAAGATTATAATAAATCTTTAATTTATGAAGATAAATCATTAGCACAAGAGATTGAACAATATTTAGCTAATAAAGAAGCAATGGAAATGATGAAGCGGGATCGCGAGGAAGCACGAAGACGTGGTTTAGATCAGGTTGAAATTGAGGATAAAGATTTTCAAGATTTTAGAGATGCCATTCATGAAGATAAAAAAGAAGATTATCAATTAGAAAATGGGGAGGAATAATAAATGAGTTTACAAAATTTATTAGATCTCTCTTCAGAGCGTAATTTAGGCATTAAACAAGGTATATCTGAAGAACGATTAAAAAATCAATTGCCTTATTTGCGGAATATGATTGCTTTTTATAGGGAATATCCTGATTTATTAGTTGATTTTATGTTACAAGATAATAATCCTAATAAATTTCAGTTTTATTTCTATCAAAGAATATTTTTGCGGGTAGTAATGAGACATAAGTATGTTTATGCCACCTTCCCGCGTGCGTATTCAAAATCTTTTTTATCAATGATGGTACTGATATTAAGATGTATTTTATATCCAGGTTCTCATTTATTTGTTACAACAGGCGGTAAGGAACAGGCGGCAAGTATCACAATAGCAAAGGTTGAGGAAATTTGTAAACTTATTCCAGCTTTAAACAATGAAATTAACTGGGACCGTGGTGTTTCAAAGAAATCTAAAGATGATGTAAAATATGTTTTTAAAAATGATTCAACTATAGATATTCTTGCAGCAAGACAATCTTCTAGAGGTCAGCGTCGAACCGGCGGTCTTATGGAAGAGTGTGTGCTTATTGATGGTGATTTATTAAATGAAGTTATCATTCCTACTACTAACGTAGATAGATTGTTGCCTGATGGCACTCGTCATCCAGAAGAGAATGTTAATAAGAGTCAGATTTATATTACTACTGCGGGATGGAAAAATTCTTTTGCTTACAATAAATTAATTGAACTTTTAATTACATCAATCATTGATCCAGATCAAGCTATGATTATGGGTGGAACATATGAGACACCTGTTAAGGAAGGCTTATTGAATGAAGATTTTGTGGACCAATTAAAGTTGCAAGGAACCTATAATGATGATTCATTTGATCGTGAATATAGATCTATTTGGTCTGGTGATGTAGAAAATGCTTTCTATTCAGCAGAGAAGTTTGATAAACATAGAGTATTAAATCAGCCTGAGTATGAATATAGCGGAAGATCCAATAAAAATGCTTATTATGTTATTGGAGTTGACGTAGGTAGAATTGGATGTACCACAGAGGCTTGTGTATTTAAATCTACCCCACAACCGCAAGGTGCGGATTTAAAGACTTTAGTTAATATTTATACATATGAAGCAGAAGATTTTGAGCAACAAGCAATTAAATTAAAGAAATTATTTTATAAATACAAGGCACGTATTCTTGCTATTGATGCAAATGGTCTTGGAGTCGGTCTTATTGATTTTATGACAAAAGCACAAGTAGATCCAGAAACTGGAGATGACTTGCCACCTTTTGGAGTTGAAGGCGGGACTGCCGAAGATACTATGGAGTTATATAAAAAGATACGTGGTATTGGAGTAGAAGAAAATGCAATGTATTTGATTAAAGCTAATGCTCCTATAAACACAGAAGCTTATTCTTATGCTCAAACGCAGATGTCAAGCGGGAAGGTGAAATTCCTTATTGATGAACAAGCAGCAAAGACTAAATTAATGTCGACAAAAGTTGGGCAGAATATGAATGCAGATAAAAGAAATGAATATTTATTACCTTTTACTTTAACAACTGTATTGAGAGAACAAATGTTAAATTTGGTTGAAGAAAATGAAGGTGTAAATATTATTTTGAAGCAAAGTAATAAGAGTATTAAAAAAGATAAATTTTCTGCATTTATATATGGTTTATATTATATAAAACAAGAGGAAGATAAAAAACGAAAGAGGAAGCGGTTTAGCATTGCCGATATGATGTTTTTTTCTTAAAAGTTTGGACAAAGTTTGATAAAAGATATAAGTAGATTTTTAATTATAATTAGCAAGGAGAGAAGTAAGATGAAATCAAGTAGAGGAGAAATTAAAATTTGTGACATCTTAGATGCTGCGGGATTGCCTTATCAAGAAGAATATATTTTTCCTGATTTAGTATCTTCCAGCGGGAGGCCTCTCCGCTTTGATTTTGCAGTATTTGATGATGATGGAGATATAGATTTTTTAATTGAATACCAAGGTATCCAACATTATGAAGCTAAATCAAAATTTGGTGGTGCTAAAGGTCTATATCGACAAAAATTTAATGATACTCAGAAAAGGAAATATTGTGCGGAACATGGCATAAAATTAATTTGTATTCCATATTGGGATGAACAGTTAGTGGATTACGATTATATTATGAGAGCCGCGGGGTATTAAGGCAATTATAAAAACATTAAATTAGTAAAATTTGACTTTTTACTAATTTTTTGTTATAATTAATAATAGGAAGAGTAATAGGAGGTGTCTCATTGCGTAATCGAATTGAAGAAATTAAAGCAAAAGGCTTCAATATTATCGCAGGTCGAGAAGATGCCAACTTTAGTCAGCCTACTGGTTTTCAAGGTATAAATGTTACTGATTTTAATAAAATTAAAATTGGTGCTAAAAATCTTGACGATGCTGTTTTTAAATTAGGTGATTTAAAGAAAATCAACCCAAGATTAGCTGATAAGCATAGTGTATTACAAGCAATAGATACCTATGATTTAAAAACAATGCGGGAGATAAGTGATTTCTTTTATAAGACAAGTGGTATTTATGCCCGTATTATTCGCTATATGGCATTTATGTATAGATATGATTGGTTTGTTACTCCTTACGTTAATGATAAGGAAATGAAACAAGAAAAAATGCTTAAAGGTTTTTATGGTTGTTTAACCACATTAGATAGATTTGGTGTTAAAAAAACTTTGGGTGAGATTGCTTTAAAGGTACTTTTACATGGTGCTTATTATGGTTATAAAGTGCGGACGGCGGACAACATAGTGCTCCAAGAGCTTCCCGCAGACTATTGTAGAAGTAGATTTAATTATGGCAATAAACCAGCGGTTGAGTTTAATATGAAATTCTTTGATGAACAGTTTCGTGATACTGGAATGAGAATGAAAATTCTCAAAATGTTTCCAGATGAATTTTCTAAGGGTTATATATTATATAAGCAAGGAAAATTGAAACCGGACAGTCAAGGAGATACAAATGGTTGGTATTTACTAAATCCTGAAATGACTGTTAAATTTACTGCAAATGGAGAAGATTATCCAGCTTTTATTTCTGTTATTCCGCTTATCATTGATTTAGATGAGGCACAGGCACTTGATAAAAAGAAAACTATGCAAAGATTATTAAAAATTGTTGTGCAGAAGATGCCTTTAGATAAAAATGGTGAGTTGATATTTGATGTTGATGAAGCGCAACAATTACATAACAATGCAGTGCAAATGCTTAGTCGTGCAATAGGAGTTGATGTTTTAACAACATTTGCGGATGTTGAGGTAGAAGATATGGATGCTTCTAAGGCAGAGACTCAATCTGATGATCTTGCGCGAGTTGAGAGACAGCTTTATAATGAAGCGGGTGTTTCTCAAATGCAATTTAATACAGATGGTAATATAGCATTAGAGAAGTCAATTCTTAATGATGAAGCGACTATGTATAATATGCTTTTGCAATTTGAACAGTTTTTAAATGAATTATTAGAGCCTTATAATGGAAGTAGAAGAAAAATTGAATTTAGAGTTCAAATTTTAACAACTACTATTTATAATTATAAAGAATTAGCTAAATTATATAAAGAGCAAACTCAATTAGGTTATTCTAAATTCTTACCTCAAATTGCACTAGGTCAAAGTCAAAGTAGTATTCTTGCAAATGCTTACTTTGAAAATGATATACTTGATTTGGTTAATGTATTTATTCCTCCGCTTATGAGTTCTACTATGAATAGTGATATGCTTAATAGAGTAAGAGCAGATCAAGGTAGAAATCCTGCGGGAAGCGGCGGTTCATCTAACCCCGCTGATACTAAAGAGGGTGCAGGCCGCAAGGAGTTAGCAGATGACCAAAAATCAGAAAAGACTATTCAAAATAGAGAGAGTATGAATTAAGGAGGACTAAAATGAGTGGTATAAGTGTAGCTACGATAAAGTCTCCTGAGTTTATAAATATAACCGCCATAAATCCTTTAATTTCAAAATGTGAAATTAAGGTGCTTTATATAGGCGAAAACCGCAATAGGAGTTATATAACTAAAGAAGTGGCTATGGATATGGCGCAAACTCTTCCTGGAACTCCTATTGTTGGGTATTATAGTGAAAACAAGGAAGACTTTGGTGACCATGGTGACCAGATGGTTATTGATGGTGACGGTATTCGATTTAATTGTTTAACCAAGCCTTATGGTTTTGTTCCTACTGATACAAAAGTATGGTTCAAAGAATTTGAAGATACTGATGAATTTGGTAATACTATACTTCGTGAGTATTTAATGTGTGAGGGTTATCTTTGGGCAGAACAATATAAAGAAGCTCAAAAAGTTATAAATGAAGGTCGCCCTCATTCAATGGAACTTGATGAAAAAACTTTAAAAGGTCATTGGTCAACAGACAATAATCGTGGTATTGAATTTTTCATAATAAATGACGCGATATTTTCTAAGTTGTGTATTTTAGGAGAAGATGTAGAACCTTGCTTCGAGGGTTCTTCAGTAACCGCTCCAGAAGTAAGTTCTACTTTTACATTTAAATCAGATGAATTTACATCTACTTTATTTACAATGATGAAAGAATTGAAAGAGCTTACTTTTTCACTTCAGAATAAAGGAGGAAATTCAATGGAGAATCTGGATAATAGCGTTCAGACTGAAAAAGTTACTCCTTCGGTAGAAAACACTCCTGCGGTTGATCCTGCAACAGCAGAAGAAAAATTTGAAAATGCCGAGGACAAAAATAATTCAGAAATAAACGCTGAAAATCAAGATAATACAGAAGAGTTCACTAAAAAAACTGAAGAGGAAGAAAAGAAGCCTGAAGATAATAAGGATTCTGAATCTGAGAAGGATTCTGATGATAAATCAGATGATAAGAAAGAAGAAGAAGACGAAAGTAAGAAAAAGCCAACTAAGAATGAATTAGATGGAAATGAGGGCGAAGGCGCAGATAAATACGCTATCCTTGAACAGCAATTTAATGAACTTGCAGAAAAATATTCTTCTTTAGAGGAGCAGAATGCGGAATTACTCGCATTCAAGAATGCCACAGAAGATAAAGAAAAAGATGCTTTAATTGCTTCTTTTTATATGTTATCTGATGAAGACAAGAAGGATGTTATAGACAATAAATCTAAGTATTCCTTAGATGATATTGAAAGTAAACTTTCTGTTATTTGTGTAAGAAAGAAAGTTTCATTTGAAAATAATAATTCTGATGCGGAACAGAAGCCTGCTTTAACTTACAATCTTAATGATACGGAAAGTGATAATCTTCCCGCCTGGTTAAAAGCAGTTGAAGACAATAGAAACCGCAATAATTAAGGAGGAATAATAACTATGGCATTTACAAGAAATGGCTATGGTCAGGTAGAGCCTAATCAGTTATCTGCGCAGAAAACTGGACAGATCTATGCAAGTCTTCCACTTGATACAGCAGTAGATGTTCTTCAAAATGGAGAATTTATGTACTACGATTATGCAAGTGGCAAAGTTAGTGCTGATGATTCTACTGGCATAGCAGAGCCAATGCTCGTTTTTAATGAAATTAAGTTATATGAGCCATTCTGGAGAACATCCTATAAGGATTTTGCAATGATTCGTGTAAATCATACAGATCCTACAACTGGCACTGTTACTAAGGGTGAGAATTATGTAACTTCTAATTTAGCTACTCAGGGATATGGAGATGGCGCAGATAATGTAGGTGTTGCAGCAAATCCTGTACATACTGAATATCCTTATAGAATGGATGGTTTTGCCCCTCGTCTCTTCAAGACAAATATTGGCGATATTATGACAACAAACATGGTTAAAACTGGTAGCAGTGTTACTTATGCAGTAGGTGACAAGCTTGTACCTGTTAAAAATACAACAACAAATACTCTTCAGCTTGAGGCAGATAATTCAGCTACAACAGGTATGATTTGGGTAGTTGTTAAAGTTTATACAATGCCAGATGGACAAGATGGACTTAAGCTCCAGAGAGTTCACTAATAGGAATAGGAGGAAATAGAAATGGCTTTAAAGTTTAATGATATGCTTTCTTTGGCTAAGACTGTTGCCCGTGCAAATCCTTCTGCTCCTACTGCTTACAGTTTTGGAGATAAGAAGTTCGGCTACAGCGAATTACAGGATACACTCCGTAATGAGTTTAAAGAAATTGCTGGAACTTATGCTCTCTATAGAGAGAATAAAAATACTGTATTTTCACTTTTAGAGCAGACTATTGATGATGTTCTTCCTACAAGGGTTATGGAACAGTATTCACAGTTTGCTGAAATTAAGACATTTAACCAAGGTGATAAACCTATCTTCACACAGAAGATTACTACTGCTTCTCGTCGTCGTGCAAAGCAGTTTATTGGTAAAGTTGGTCTTGCTGGTTTATACGAAGTATTCAAGCTTGATGGTCAGAGCTATGAAGTAACAACCAATGCTATTGGTGGTGCTGCTCAGATCGGATTTGAAGAGTGGCTTGATGGTCGTGTAGACTTCGCAGACGTCCTTGACATTGTCATGGAAGGTCTTGACGAGTGCATCTATGTTGAGATTGAAAAGCAGCTCCATGGTGCTATTAGTTCTGTTCAGGCTAACAACAAAGCTACTGATACTGCTTTTGTAGAGAATAAGATGGATGATCTTATTGCTAAAGCAGATGCTTACGGCAAGAGCGCAATTTATTGTACTTATGAGTTTGCGGCAACTATGGTTCCTTCAACTGGTTGGGTTTCTGATGAAATGAGAAACCAGAAGTGGAATAATGGTTACCTTGCTAACTATAAAGGACATCAAGTAATTGTTCTTCCTCAGTCTTATGAAGATGAGACTAATGCAGTTAAGGTTATTAATCCTGCATATGCTTACATTATTCCTGTAGGTGCAGAGAAACCTGTTAAGATTGCGTTTGAAGGTCAAACAATCGTTGATGAATACACAAATTATGATCGTTCTCGTGAGGTTCAGATCTATAAGAAGGTTGGCGTTCGTGCTATCTTCTCCAACGCAATTTGTGTATATGAAAATACTTCATTAACTCGTTAATAAGTGTTTTAGATATAAATGAAATATGGGGAGGATAGAAATATCTTCCCCGATATTTCTATATTAAGAGACAAAAGGAGAAAATAAATATGGCTATAAAAGATGCAGATTTGATTGTGGTTCGCAATCGTAATAATGGAACAACGGGTTATTCCCTTGATAATAATTTTCATAGAACTTTTAATATAAATGAAACAAAAAAAGTTCCTTTTTCTGAGTTACAGGCATTAATTATTGCGCCTGGCGGAGAGTATATTCTTAATAATTATTTAGTAGTTGAGAATGCGGAAGCCCTTGAATTATTGAATATGAAAGTACAACCAGAGTATTTTTATACTGAAGAAAAAGTTAAAGAAATTCTTTTTAGAGGTAGTTATGATGAATTTGCAGATTTTCTTGATTTTGCTCCTAATGGAGCAATTGAAATTGCAAAACAGATTGCTGTCAAGGAAGAGATTCCTGATAATAAAAAGAGAGAAATGCTCAGTGAAAAAACTGGTTTAAATATAAATAGCGCTATTATAGTTAATAAAGTTATGGATAGCGAAGATAATGCGGAGAAGGAAGCTCCAAAGCAACGTAGGGTTCAGATTCAGGAGGATACACCTGCCGCAGAACAAAAACCTACTCGTAGAGCAGCTACTCCAAATTATAAAGTTGTAAGCAAATAATAAAGAAAGTGAGGTGCGGTATGGAGAGAGATCCAAATAAACCAACCTCATTTCTGACCATATATGATGCATTTTTTGCAAAAATCACTTCTGATATGTATATGGAATTAACAGAAGAAGATACCTATAGTATGCTTCAAGACTTGTTAATAAATACAATACCTAGATTTGAATTTCCAAGATTTGACTTATTTGATTATGAAATAGGTGCTTGGGGTGATTTAGGAGAGTATCAGGGTGTTGAAAGTAATAATGTAGAAGTGCCAGCTACTGGATGGGTAGGTGGCACTTATAATATACAGCTTACTGATGAAGAAATTAATATTATTGCTTTAAATATGGTCATTGGATGGTTAGGTCAACAATTAGATACTACTGAAAATACTCGAATGAAGTATAGCGGTAGTGACTTTAAATTTACATCACAAGCTAACCATATGGCTAAATTAAAAGTTATGATTGATGCACATAAGCAAGATAGCTTGCATTTGCAACGATTATACAAAAGAAGAATAAGAACTGCGGATGGTATAATCCAGTCTACCATGGGGCAGATTATGACGGAGCCTAAATATGGTTATAAAATATAATATAGAAATTGCGGAAGATGCTATTATTGAAAATATCAACCGCATTACAAATCAAATCTTCAAATTACTTCCAAGCAGAGAAGAGGGCAGCGACTGGGAAACCCCACTTCATAATTTAATTTTGGAAGTTGGAGGAATGAATAGATTGTTAGTAGACCAAACAATCTTATTTTCATTATTATGTAAAATGGAGTCTTTATTGACACTAACTGAAGAAGATGATTTTTTAGATTTTAGAAAACTTATTTTTGAATGTTTGGGGTTAATGAAGAATTTGAAAGAATGTCTAGTGGATTAGAGAGAATGAAAACTAGAGTTCAGTATACTGGATATGATGCGGCGGATGGTCGAAATGTGGGCGGAAAATATAAAAGTTTTCAAGCGGCATTGCAGAATTCATATCAGGCGGAGTGGATCACCCTAAATAAGGGCACTGATAATGAGAAACGATGGAGATGTTTAATCAACGCTTCCCGCCTTACTGAAAACTTTGATAAAAAAGTTTTATCAATAGATTTTGACTCTGGGGTTCAAGAAGGTACAGTATTCTGGTGGGATAGAACTGAAAAGTATTGGATGATAAATCTCCAACAGCATACTGAAGAAGCCTATTTTCGAGGCACAATAACCCGTGCAGATTATGAATTAGATATAGATGGAGAAACATACTGGGCAATTGCTCGTGGACCAATAGAAACGTCTACTGAATGGCAGACAAAGCATCAAATATCTTGGAATAATTTAAATTATTCTTTGGTATTGCAAATTGCTAAAAATAGTCAAACTGTTAATTATTTTACTCGTCATCAAGTGGTAAAGATTAAACTTACTTATCCTGATATTGAGACAGGAGAAATAATAGAAGAGTATCATAATTGGAAAGTTGTTGCAACTGATAAATATTCATCTGATTTTTTAATTGATGTTTATTTAGATGAATGGAATGATAATGCAATGGAAGATGCTGAAGTTGATAATGTTGCGGATGAGCCAGATCCAATGCAGCCTCATATCGAGGGTCCCGCATTAGTTTATGGTTTTGACACTGATTTATCTTATTCTATTGTTGGATTAACCAGTGGTAAATGGGCAGTGAACAGCAATAAAGTAAAAATTAATTCAATGACTGAAACTCAGTGTGTTTTAGAAATTTTGACAGGAAAACCTAATAAGTTTATTTTGACATATACAAGTAATGATGGAACCGTGGTAGAACAAGAAATCACAATCCAATCATTTTGAGAGATAAAAGGAGATAAATATGAGAGGTTCTAAGATGAATGGGTTTGTTGGTGAGTTTCGTTCTTCTTTTCTCTCTTGTGAGAAGGACGCGGAAACTATTATCAAGAAACTTTTTGTAGATAGTCGTCCGTATAGTGACTATTTAAAACGATTACTTTTAATCAATACTAAAGACTGTTTGGTTGATACAACTAATCAAGTATATATAGATAAAATTAAGAAAACATCTGTTGCTGATATGCGTCAGCAGCAGGTGATTAAATTAAGTCCAAAGTTAGCTATGGGTGAGCATGAAGAAGTTAAATCATATATTTTAATTACATTTGATAATTTTTCTCCTAATGAAGAGAATGATTATTATAGAGATTGTATTATTGAAATTGATATAGTTTGTCATACTGATTATTGGGATTTAGATGGCTTTGCGGTGCGCCCTATTAAAATTGCTGGATATATAGATGGTATTCTGAATAATGCTAAATTATCTGGCATCGGAACTTTAGATTTTCTTAGTTGTAATGAGATTGTGTTAAATCAAGAACTCTCTGGCTATTGTTTAATGTATCGAGCTGTCCACGGTAGTGATGATATTATCGAGGATGGTGAAGAGGATGCTAGATAACGATTTATTATTATTATCTGGTGGAGATATTCCTTTTTATGGTGGATATATTAGTATTCATCAGCCTACGATAAAAGAAATTAGTATGATCGGAGAGGAATGTTTCCATATTGGTTCTCGTTTTCTTTTGTTTAATAAAGATAATTTAACACCTGAGGACAAAATAGGTTTAGAGAATCAAAGTAATTTTAATATATTTATGTCAGTAATGAATAGCAAACAAAGCGCTAAACATAAAACTGATGCAATGATGGTTTTAACTCTGATGTTTCCTACAGTCAGATTTAAAATAAATAAAGATAAAATACTTCTTCAACAAGAAAATATCGAAGTCGAATCAAGTATTGCAGAAGCAAACTTTGAAGAATTACAGGATATAGTTCGACAAATGTTTTGTCTGGATACTATAGAAGGCGGGAAGCTATACGATCCCGCAGATGCTATGGCTGCCAAGATTGCTGAGAAGTTTAAAAAGCGACAACAGCAATTAGCTCAACAGCAAAATGGAGACAAGAAAATAAATTTATTTTCAAGATATGTTTCAATTCTTGCGGTTGGCTTGCAAAAGGATATGAATGATTTATTAAATTATACAGTATATCAATTATTCGATGAAATGAAAAGGTATCAAATGAAACAAGATTTTGATATTTATGTCCAAGCAAAAATGGCAGGAGCAAAAGATTTAGAAGAAGTTAAAAATTGGATGGATGATCTCCATCCTTAATAATTTTGCAAAATTTTTAAGGAGGAAATACACATGAAATTTGGTGTTAGAGAAATTTGTGATGTAACCTTCAAAGCAGCAGCAAATAATCAGAAAGTTGGTAATAAGGTATTCAAGAAATATCAGCCAGTTTTTATGATTGATACAGCTAGAACTTCCAATATGGAACAAGCTTCTACAACTGTGTATGCACAGGGTGGTAGAGGATATAGCCGTTTGATTGCTTGGGAAGGCGAGAAAACAATGACTTTTACAGTAGAAGACGCTCTTATGTCTCCTATGGGCCTTGCGGTTCTCTCTGGTGCTGGTTTAATTAAGCATGATTTAGACAATAGTGCTCGCGTACATGTTACTCTTCAGACAACTGTTACAGATAATAAGGTTCAGGTTGAACTTGCTGATTTAAGAGAAGAAACTGGTCTTACAACAGCTACAAGTTTCTTAATTTGCAATAAGATTCCTATGTATGCAACTACATTCTCAAATGATGGTGCTTCTGGATTCTATGAAATTAAGACTCCTACTGAGGCTATCAAAGTTGTTGAAGGTACACCTGGTGAGCTTGAGCTCGCTGAAAGTGTTGCGGATGGTACAGTTGTAGTAGTTGATTTCTATCTTGCTATGACAAATAGTATTACTACTGTTGAAATTGGACCTGAAGACTTTGGTGGATTCTATTATGTTGAAGCACAGACATTGTTCCGTGATGAAGCTACTGGTAAGGATATGGCAGCTAGTTTAACTTTCCCTAAGGTTAAAATTCAGTCTGGATTTACATTTACTATGGCGGCAAGTGGAGACCCTTCTACTTTCACATTTACAATGGATGCATTCCCTGGATATGCTCTTTGCAAGGCTGATAAGAAGACAATGTGTGACATTCAAATCATCAGCGCTACTGCTGAAGAAGATGCTGATATAGATTGTGATTGCAACCCTTCAGAGGATACACCATCTTTTTAAATAGCCTCGTAATTAAAGGCTCCAAAATTGCGAGTGCTAACTTACCTTCATCTATGACTGGCTATAGCGATGCTGTAGCCAATCAAGATGCTACTGTCGTCAAACAGAACGATGAAATAATTAGTGTTTCTGAAGCAGACGGACAGCAGTGGAGCGCTTATGAACGCTTCGATCCTGCGCAAGGAGATCATGAATGGATAGCTGTGGCTATTAATACAGGAGAGGAGGACATCACTAAAGTTACAATGGATGGTGTCGCCTTTACTCAATCTGATGTTGATGCTGCAACAGCACTTGGTCTTGCTGCGGGAAGCTTTGCTCTTTGGCTTAAGGCAGATGATACTGCTTCTTATCCTAAAGAGATTGTCCTTGGAACACAAGGCAAAGAAAATACAAAAATTATTATTGAACTTATCAATGGTTAATAAAAATGGGCGGTGGTCGGTTGACTGCCGCCTTATTTTTGTTTGTAAAGGTGGTGGGACTTTTATATGAGAGCAAAAACTTATTCTGAAGTTGAAAGTGTTATTAATAATATTAATTATAGTGGAGCAATAGAATACTATAAAGCATTAAGAAACCAATTATTTCATTATCTTGAACAAATTGCTGGTAAAGAAACTGCTACTTTATTTATGGACACATTAAGTGAAATATTGGCAGAAACTTTGGATCAGAGAATTAATGGTAAAAATCTTGCAAATGATATTATTTTCAAAAGATTGCCCGAATATCTTGAACAAATTATTTATAAGGCTTTAGAAAATAGTTCTAATAATGAAATTATCCAACAAGCAAAAACTGATTATTTAGCTATAAAAAATAGTAATGATAATAAAGGGAGGGCTGAAGCCAATAAAATTTTACAATCTGTTGTAAACGAATTAGGACAAACAAATAAACTAATTACTTTTATAAAAAGACAAAATACTTTAGCTAAGAATGCAGTTGATTTTAGTGATATAAGAAATCAGTTGCCTGCTTTTCAACGAAGTGTTATAAAAGAATTTTTTGAAACAGGAATGAAAGGTGGAGGTGGCAAAGGAGGCAATTTAGCCACTGTTGTTGGATATTACCAAGAAAGTCTTATTGCAGATGCTATTTATAAATATTTAATTCAATTAGGAGTTACTCCTAAAGATTTTACTGCTAAGCAAGTAGGCGCAGTTAAATTAGATGGTAAAGATACGTCTTATGATGTGTTATTTGGAGCTATCTTTGGTAAAAAGGCAAGTCAGCTTCAAGCTGATTTACAAAAAATGAATGGTATTATTGATATAAATCAATCATTAAATACATTTGGTATTCAATCCAAAAGAGCTAAATTGCCAACTAGATTTGTTTATAAGGCAGATGTCGGGAAACAAGCAAATGCTCGTTTTTTGAAAAAATTTAGTGGTACTAGTACAGCTTTTAAAATTGGTAATAGAGCTAATTTGCATGATGCTTATATTTCGAGTTATGGAGAAACAAAAAATTATCAATGGACAACTGCATTAGAATTTTTAAGCAGTACAGAAAATGTAAAAGAATCTTTAGGCCCAGGCAATGTCATGTGGGTGACAGGGAATGAGGCCATGTGGACAGATACTTTTATTAGCACTTTTGTTAATAATCGTATGCGACTTAATTTTGAATTTTCAATGAAAGATAATCAGAGAGAAAAGCATAAAACTTCATATAAGGCTTATAGAGGAAATAATCTTATCGTTTTAGCATATCATAATGCTAATTTAAGATATGCTTTGATAAATAATTAATAAATTTGACAAGTTAAAAAATTTTTGTTATAATATAATTAAGAGAAAAAAGGAGGCACTATTATGGTAGAGAAAATAACTTTTAATGACCTTAAGAAAGAATTACCTCTTAAAATTAAGGTGGTTAAAATTAACGATAAACAAATTGAAATTAAGCAATATCTCCCTGTAAATGAGAAATTAGCTTTAATTACTAATGTACTTCAAAATTTGGCGCAGAATGAATATCCATTTGCAAATCCTGTACAGATGGATGTCTACACTGTATTAGAATTGATTTATGCATATGCGCCTGGAATTGAGTTTACTGAAGAAGAGAAGGCGGATCCAGCGTCTTTATATGATGAACTTGAAAAACAAGAAATTCCTAATATGATTATTTCGGCAATTCCTAAAACGGAATATGATTTTATTATAGAAGGAATTGAGAAAACAATTTCCGCATATTACGCTTACCGCAATTCTGTTAAGGGTATTATTGAAGATGTAACTACTGACTATAAAAATCTTGATTTAGATGCATCTTCTATTCAAAAGAAATTGGCTGACCCTGATAACATGACTTTATTAAAAGATGTGCTTGATAAGTTAGGTTAAGCTGGACAAAAATATATCATCTTTCTATTAATAATTTGAAATTATATAGAGAGTGAAAAGGATAAATGGCTAGAGTACTATCGCTCTAGCCATTTTTTGTTTTTATAAATAAAAGAGAAAAAGGAGTGGAAGCGGTTATGGCTAAACAATTAAATGTTAATCTTGCGTTTACCGCAGATACAAGTAAAGCAAGACAGCAATTACAAGATTTGCAAAGAACTTTGAACGGATTGACGACAAGCTCTGCTCAATCGTCTCCGCTTGGAATTACAAATGAGATTAATGAAGCAATAGTTGGAGTAACGAAATTAGAAGCAGTTTTAAAAAAAGCTACAACGAATACAGGAACATTAGATTTAGAGCAGTTTAGACAAGAGCTTAATAAAGCTGGTTTAAGTGCAGAGAAAATAGCTAATCAATTAATAGCATTAGGTCCAGCAGGACAGCAAGCTTTTATGAAACTCACGCAGTCAATTTTAACTGCGGAGATCCCTCTTAAAAAAACAAGCACTCTTTTAACACAATTTTCAAACACATTAAAGAACACTGCGAGATGGCAAATTTCAAGTAGTCTTTTACATGGATTTATGGGTTCTATTCAAAAAGCTTATGGGTATGCACAAGATTTAAATGAATCTTTAAATAATATTAGAATAGTAACCGGTTATTCCACTGATCGGATGGCAGAATTCGCTGATGAAGCTAATAAAGCGGCAAAGGCTTTAAATACAACAACTACCGAATATACTGATGCTGCTTTGATTTACTATCAGCAAGGTTTGAGCGATGAAGAGGCGAAAGAGCGTACAGATATTACTGTAAAAATGGCAAATATTACGCACGAATCTGCGGAAGACGTATCTCAACAGATGACTGCGGTTTGGAATAACTTCGATGATGGTTCCAAGTCACTTGAATATTATGCTGATGTAATGACTGCATTAGGTGCGGCAACCGCATCAAGCACAGACGAAATCGCACAAGGTCTTGAAAAATTCTCTGCCGTTGCAGATACTGTTGGTCTTAGTTATGAATATGCTACCTCTGCTTTGGCTACTGTTACTGCAACAACTCGTCAAAGCGCAGATATAGTAGGTAATGCTTTTAAGACTTTGTTTGCAAGAATTGAAGGACTTGAATTAGGAGAAACTCTTGATGATGGTACAGATTTAAATAAATATTCTCAGGCTCTTGAAGCTGTTGGTGTTAATATTAAAGACACCAATGGTGATATGAAAGATATGGACCAAATTCTTGATGAACTTGGGGCAAAATGGCAGACATTGGGTAAAGACCAACAAATTGCATTAGCGCAAACAGTTGCGGGCGTTCGTCAGTATACTCAGATGATTGCCTTAATGGACAACTGGGATTTCTTCCAAGAAAATCTTGATGTAGCAAAAGGTTCTGAAGGAACTTTACAAGAGCAAGCAAATATTTATGCAGAGTCCTGGGAAGCTGCAGAAAAAGGAGTTTCTGCATCCTTAGAAACTATTTATCACGATTTATTAGACGATGAATTTTTTGTAAAATTATTAAAAGGTTTTAGTACTGTTATAGATGCTTTACATGATGTTATTGAAAGTTTTGATGGTTTAAAAGGTATTATTCCATTTATTGGGACAATGCTTTTAAATATGTTTGGCAAAGATCTTAGTGGCGCTATTGATAATTTTGCCTATAATTTTAAATTAACTTTTTCTAATACAACGAAAACTTTAATAAAAGAAAGACAAGAATGGAATAACCAACTTGTTCAAATGCAGACTGATATGGTTGGTGGAGATGCTGCACTTGGTCAATTATATAAAGAACAAGGGGAAGCACAAAATAGTTTAATAGCAAAAACTATTGAATTATCTCGAAAGGGTAGAGAATTAAGTGAAGTAGAACAAGGAACTGTTCAATTTTTATTAGACCAAAATAGTGCATTAATTGAACAATATCAATTATTAAGTAAAAATGTAGAGCTTACAAAGCAGGCAACCATTGAAGCAGAAAATGAAGCAATAATAAATATTGATAAAGATGTTTTTACTGGTAAAAAGGGTGGTACTAGTTATAGTACAGATGAAAGTTTTCTTTTTTCATTAAATCTGGCTAAAAAGAATCAACAAGCATTAGATCTGTTGCAACAATCTTTAAATAAATTAAAACAGTCTTTAGTTGACAACAGCTCTGTTGAAGATGCTAATAGTAGTTTTAATCAGTTATTAAGCACATTAGAAGAAAATCATATTTCTTTAGATGAGTTACCAGAACCAATTCAAACACTTTGGGAAAGATTATCTACATTATCAAAAGAAGGAAAAATATCTAAAGACAGTATAAATGATTTTATTTTATCAATAAAAAAATTAGCAAAAGAGGGTAAAATTACTACTTTAGATTCTTTAGTTGGAAAAATAAAGGGTACTGATAATGCTTCAAAAGAAGCAATTCAAAGGTTAAAAGATCTTGCAAAGGCGATTACAGATAATAATAAAGCAGTTGTAGCTTCTACCAATGGTTATAAAAATGCAGAAAATAGTATCAAAACATTACAACAACAAATTGATGCTTTAAAAGGTTCTACTATGACGATGGGTCAACAGATCACTAATGCAGGACAGATATTTACAAACACCGCCATGGCTTTAACTACTTTTAAGAGTTTAATTGATACAATATCAAATCCGGATATTAGTGGCTGGGAAAAATTCACTGCCATTTTTATGAATATAGGAATGTTAATTCCTACTGTGGTTAGAGGGTTTGAATCTTTAAAAGTTGCTACGCAAGGTTTTGAGGCAATTAGCCTAAGAATTCAAGCAACAAAAGCAAAAAATATAGCATTAACTCAATTAGAAACAGCTGAAACTGGCAAATTAACTACATCAAAATTTTTAGAAAATACTGCTTTAAAAATTCAAGATTCCAATGTAAAAAAATTAAATTTATCAGAAGGTCAACAAATTACAATTCAAAAATTGCTCAATATGAGTGAGCAAGAACAGATTGCAATTTTAGGTTCATTAAAAACAAGTCAACTTATTAGATTAGGATTCACAAAAAAAGAAATTGAGGCTTTAAGAGCATTAAAAGCACAAAACGATGCAACAAATCTTTCTCTGACGTCCAATCCCTATGGTTGGATTATACTTGCCATAGGAGCTGTTGTTGCTGGTTTATCCATATGGATTTCACACGCAAAAAAATTAAGAGAAGAGCAAAAAGAATTGAATAAAGAAGCTTATGAAGCTTCTAAAAGTTTATCTGATGCAGCTAAAGAAGAATCTGATGCTACCACTGAATTATATACAACTTATTTAAGTTTTAAACACAAATTAGATGATTCTACTGAAGCAAAAGAAAATTTAAAAACAGCGACCGAAAATTTATGTAAATCATTGGGTGTTGAATGGGATGCTTTAGATAAATTACAAGGTAAATATGAAAAAGTAAATAAAGAAATACTTAAAGCGGAAAGAGATAAAATTAAAAAAACTATAAAAACTGCTCAACAAACTCAGAGTGATGCCAAAACTGTTGTGGGAGATACATTAGATGCTAAAGATACTGGGTTAATTGACGATCAGACAGAGTTTGGATATGAAACGCTCAAACTTAAGGATGATACTTCAGCAACTCTTATTGAAACCCCTACCCGTTTTTATGCTAATGCAGACCATGGATGGTGGATGGAGTCTGTAGATACCGCTGCATTAAAACCTGTTGTAGAGTGGTTAGAAACTAATTATGCAGATAAAATGGATGTTTTTGGAAGAGATGAAGAAACAGGTAAAATAACGGGTCAATTTGTATTTAAAGAGGGAGTAGAGGCATCTGAAGCAGTTAATATTTTAAGAGAGGCTTATCGTTATTTAGAGGATGAGGTTAAATTAGATCCTGGTACTAAAGAACAATCAGAAACATATCAATGGCTAAAAGAATTATACTATAATTCTGATATAACTACCCTTATAAACGATTCAAATACAGCAGCAGAAACTATTGAAGAATCTATTGCGCAATTAGCAGATATCGAAGCTCAATTATATAGTCAAGAAAATGACCCAAGTCAAATAAAGAATTTAGACGATTTAGAAGAATATAAGCAAGGTTACATTGAGCAATTAAAAGCAACAATGACTGAATATGGCATGGATGTCAGTCAATATACTGATGAATATTTTGAACAAATAGCAAATGATTATTTATCAGGTATTGAAGGAGTAGATGCTATTGTAGAAAGCGAAGGTCTTGTTGATTCTTTAGTAAGTAGGTTTGGTGAAGATAGTCGAACCGAAATTGAAGAATTTGTTAAGCAAGTTACTGAAGAAGGCGGCTTAAAGGCTCTTATTGGATTAGAAATTGATGAAGAAAGTTCATTAAAACAAATAAAATTACAATATGAGGTTTTGAAAAATAATCTTGATTTAGAGGCAATCCAAGTTAATATGGAGACTGTTTCTAGTGCTCAAGATACTATTTCTTCTGGTGAAGAATTACCTGATGAGCAAGCAGAAGCTCTTCAAACTATTTTAGAGGCATCTAAAGCTATTTCGATGACTTGGGAAGATTTTAGTGCTGAAGATACCATTGATCAAATGGAAATTCTCTCTGAATTAACTGATGAATTAGTTGCTAAGAATTGGAGTGCTTATGAGGCTCAAGTTGAGGCAATAAGACTTGAAAAGGAGAATTACGCCACTCGTATTCAGGATATCACTGCTGAAATTGAAGTGTTACAAAAGAAACAATCAACTCTAGCAGTTGGTGCAGATTTAAGTCAAAACGCTTTTGAAATTAGAAAATTAGAAAAAGAACTTGAAATTTTACAAACTAAATATGATAGTATTGATATTGATATCGGTCTTAATTTAGAAGACACCATTTTAGATAATTTTGAATTAAGAGTTAATGATATAGTTTCACAAGCAGATACTTTAAAGACTGCCGCAGAACTGATTGGAGAAGGCTTCTTAGTTGCTAAAGAAGATGCTCACGAATTTGCTAAGGTATATCCAGAACTTTTGGCGCAAGCACAAGTTCTTGCAGATGGTAGTATCCAGTTAAATCAAGCTACTGTTAAAGCTATTATGAATGGTAACGCGGAGGTTATTGAAAGTGATTCTGATGTAACAGAAAAACAATTAGAAGATAAAATTACTTTATTAGATGCGGAAATTCAATATCAGCAAACAAAATTAACTATTCTTCAAAATTTATTAAATGGTGCAATTGGTGAATCTGAAGCAGAGCAACAGTTAGCAACCGCCGAAAACACTTATAAAGAAAATTTAGTTAATGCTTTTGGACAAACCACCGCAGAAGCCATGAATCAAGAAATGGCTAATCATGTTACTGCAACAGATACAAACTTAAAGAACTTAGATATAGTAGATCGACGTATAGAAGAAATTTCTCAGCATTATTCAAAAATGCTTTCTGGCGAAGTAGTCGCCGCAACACCAGGTTCCGGGGCTGTTGGTGGAAACTCGGTTTTTTATACTGATAATAATAATATAGATAATGTAAATCAAGATTTAGGTCAAGAAACGGTTGATGCAATAAAACAACAAATTGAAGATACTCAATCTACATTATCTACTTTACAGGATCAAAGAGCTGGATACACTGCTTTATTAAGCGATTTAAGAGGCGGTACTGAAGAAGCTATTGATGCAATGAGTGGTGCAGCTGCAGGAACAGGTGGAAAGATTGACTCTGATGATAAAGATGACGGAAAAAACTCTAAGGAGAAAGAGCTAAAAGACCATAAAAAAGCAGACGACGAGTTAGATCGCTATTGGGATATAAATAATGCAATAAAAGCTACAAGCAATAGATTTGAAGAACTTTCAGACGAAATGGAAAAGACTCAGACTGTTGCAGACCATTTATTTGGTAAAGCTTTAATTGCAAATCTCAAGCAACAAAACGAACAACTTGAAAGAGAAAATGCATTAGTTGCACAACAGAGGTCTAATTATCAAGCACTTTACGCAGAGCAACGACGTGAATTAAGTGAACTTGAATCTAAATTAAGCGGATTTGGTGCTCAATTCAATGGAGATGCATTAGCTAATTATTCTAGTTTATTAAGTGGAGCGCTTGCCGCATATAATGCTGCTATTGATGCATACAATGCATCTGCCCAAGAAGATGCTGATAAGCTTGCTTTAGAAGCTGCTGAAAAACAATATACCGAGATAAAAGAGACAATAGATAGGTATCGTACTTTATATTATACCGATATGGCAGATACTCAAGATAAACTTCGTGACCTTGAGCAGCAGGAACTTGAAAATAGATTAAAAATACTTGAAAATAATCTTAAATCATGGGAAGTTGAGATTAAATTAAAATTAAATATAACAGAAGCAAAACGTAAATGGGATGAATTCTTAAAAGAAGTAAAACAAGATTTTAGAAAAATATATGAAGATTTAACAATAAATAGCAAATTTGATAGAAGTGATTTCTTTACTTATGTAGATGATGTTGGAACTACACTAGGCGCCATTAGAAACGTTGAAGCGGAAATGAATAAACTGAAAAATGGCGGAAGCTCAGATATGTTCTATGATATAACTGAAGCTCAAGAGAAGCTAAAGGAATTGCAGGAACAACTTATTGAGAATGGCAAATCATTAACTGAACTTTATAAACAGGTTTGGGAAAATTATATTAGTGGTTTGAAACAAGTTCAAGATAAGCTAGAAGATATAAACGACCAGTATGAACGTATTGATGATGAATTAGAGTACGAAAAAGAGCTTATTGAATTATTGTACGGTGATAAAGCATATGCTTTAATGGACAAATATTATAAAGCGCAATCAAAAAATATTTTGGCTCAAATTGATTCAATGAGGACTCAAGTTAATTTCTGGCAGTCAGAATTTAATAAAGCATATCAGATGAATAAAGATAAACATAATGTTGATCTTAATGATATGTCGACTTGGACTGAAGATATGCAGAAAGCATATGAAAATATGCAGAAAGCACAGGCTAATTTGAATGATTTAATCCTTGAGGGTGTTAAATTACTCCAAAAAGACTATTTAAATGCTATTAATGAAGTTATTGATACTATGGATAAGAACATTTGGGGCATGAGTCTTGATGATTTGAAAGATAATTGGGACCGCATTCAGAAAATAGCTGATGAATATCTTGATGATGTTGAAGGCGCTTATGAAATTCAAGCATTAGCAAATAAGATAGATCAAAGTATTGCAAATACTTCAAGTCTTCAATCACAACAAAAGCTACAAAAATTAAGAGAAGAAGAAATTGCAATGTTAAGGGAAAAAGAAAATTTGACTCAAGATGATATTGATTTGGCGGAAGCCCGCTATCAAATTGCGTTAAAAGAAATTGCCCTTGAAGAAGCTCAGCAGAATAAAACTTCAATGAAGTTAACTAGAGATACGAGCGGAAATTGGACTTATCAATATGTTGCTGATGAAGAAGATATAATGACAAAACAACAAGAATTACTTGATGCTTATAACAATTTATATCAAACTGCGGATGAGGCATATTCTCACGCCATGGAACTTGCAATGAATACCTATGAAACAATGCAAAAGAAAATTCGCGAGATTGCGGAAGATATGACTCTTTCAGAAGAAGAAAAAATGCAGCGTATTCAGGAGATTTATGATACTTATCTTCCTGAGATAGAAGCGGCAGTCGGAAACTCTGAATTATATAGACAGGAAGCTATGATGGCAACTTCCGCAGTATTTGCAGAAGTTTGTGAGCAAGACGAAGAAGCCTATGATACATTAACTAATGCTCAAAAAGAAATGGTAGATGCAGTTAGAGATAATCATTTAGAAGATTATGAAGAGATTAGAGCTGCTATTGTTGATGGAGTTTATCCTGAATTAAATGATGCAGCAAAGACAACTTTCGAAGAAACTAATATGAATTCTAAAACTGCGGCGGCTGATATAATTACCGACTGGGCAAAAAATAATGGGTCTAGTGTTCGCAGTATGGTTAATGCGGCTATCAATGATATGCAAAAACATATCCAGAATTATGAAAAAGAGTTAGATAATTTACAGAAAATAGCTGGTGCTAATTTTGATAAGTTGGGTCAAATGATTAATAAAACAAGTGATAAAACAGATAATTTAAATGATAAAACAAAGAAACTCTGTGATGATTCTGCGGGATATTTAAGTGCATTAAGAAGTTATGTTGATGAAGTTGCAAAAGCTTGGGATCGTGTTATTGCACAAATCCAAACCGCAAAAGCTGAACTTGGAGATTATTTATCACTTCAATTTGGCGGCAGCTCTAGCGGAGGAACCTCTGGAGGCAGTGGAAATACTGGGGGCGGAGGTTCTGGTAGTGGAAGTTCTGGTAGTGGAAGTTCTGGTAGTGGAAGTTCTGGTAGTGGAGGTTCTGGCGGAGGAGATGGTAAATTATCCGTTGGTGATACTGCAACATTTACAGGTCAATATTATTATGATTCCTATGGTCTTTCTCCTATTGGTAGTAAATATTCTGGAGTTGCAAATGGTGTAGTTATTGATAATGTTAATAATAACCCATATGGAATACATATCCATTCTGCAGATGGCAAATATGGTGATTTAGGATGGGTTGAAAAATCTCAATTATCTGGTTATGATACTGGTGGTTATACTGGTACATGGGACAATACTGGACGTCTGGCATTCTTACACCAGAAAGAATTAGTGCTTAATGCGGATGATACATCAAATATTTTAAAAACAGTTTCTGCTATTAGAGATTTGACAAGTTTGAACGGTTCTATTAGTTCCGCAATCGCCACAAGCATTGGTTCTATGGCTATGAATTTAGTAGCTAATGGTGGTGGTAATATCAATACTAATTCAAATAGTAATGCAGAGAATCAATTCTATATTACCGCAGAATTTCCTAATGCTAATGATGTTGAAACAATTAGAGAAGCTATTCTTAGTCTCCCTAATCTTGCATCACAGTACATACATAAAAATAAATAAAATAGTGGGAAGTCGAAAGGCTTCCCGCTTTTCTTTTTGGTCAAATATAGATAATAAAATATATTAAATTTTTATATTATTTATGAGAGTAAAAAGGAGGAAATGCAATGGATACAGATTTAAATACTTTGTCTTCTGCATTATTGCAATCTATTGACGCTATGGCGCAATCTGCGGCAGATGGTACAAACCGCACCTTAACAATAGAAGCAAAAGTTGTAGAAGTAATTGATGCAGGTATAGGCACCTATAAAGTTGAGTATCTAGGCAACACCTTTGAAGCAACCGCAGCACATACAGAAATTGTATATGATGTAGATGAAATGGTATATGTAATAGTTCCTTGCGGAGATTTTGATAAGAATAAAGTTATCTTGTCTCCTGTTTCTCCTGTAACAGCTACATATGCTTCTACACAAGGCGGGGCTTCATTTATTACCCTTGGGGATAATTTATTTGCATCTGTTGCAGATGTGGAATTGTGCACTTACCACCCGCACGATGCAGATCCGGCAGGTAGTGATGCATCTCCATATGTGGATATAAACACAACTGGTTTTGCACAATTATTTAAAGAAGCTTTAAAAGATTCAAGAACTTTTAACTTTAGTTGTAGAATTAAAACAGATATTGATAAATCTCGCCGTTCAAAGGGTAATTATGGTTTAGTTTTAGATATTCCTGTTATTCAAGAAAACACACAAAAATTTTATAGCGTTGTTTTAGATATAAATAATATTAAAGGCGATCCTTATAATTTATCTGCGGAAGCTTTGCAGAATTTTTATTTCACCCTTCCCGCGGATATGGAGTATGATGATAGTCGAGTTCCAGATATTCGTTCTTTTGTTATGAATTTTATGGGGGATTATAGCGAGACTGCTCCAAATGATATTTGGATAAAAGATATCTGTCTTTTATCAACATTAGAAGTTGCGGAAGATCAGATGACTGGTTATTATATGACTTTAACTGCCTCTCAAGGCACATCATTTCTTGCTTCCCGCACCTTTGATACAAAAACAATTAGACCAACTATTTACCTCAATGGTAAAGTGACGCAATTAAAGAATTTTGATTGCTATTGGTTTAAAGAGAATTGTTTAATTGACACAGAAAATGAAAAGTTTAATAGATTCGGCGGTTTAGGCTGGGAAATTTTAAATACTAAAACTGATACAGTTATTGGTAATGATGGTACTGAAACATATCAGTATGTTACTAATGATTATGATTGGGAAATTACTCAAGAGAGTATTCATTCTTGCACAAGATTTAAATGTGTATTAGTTAAAGGGGAAGATATAGTTTCTCAAACAATAGCAATTAGAAACTTGGCGGCAAGTACTGATATTCAGCTAGTTAGTGCCACTGGGTCTAATCAATATACTGGAAACGTAGGAAAAATACGCCTTATTTTAAGATATTATGAGGCGGGAATTACTACTATAAATACTTCACCTGTCGCAGTCAATTATGCTTGGCAAAGATTTGATAAATTAGGAAATTATATTGATAATAATTTCTATACTATTGATAGATTTAATGAAAAAGTTACAATAAATGGCAAAACATATTTTGAAACAGAAATTAGCTATGATACATCTGAAGTAGATGAAAGTAACTTAATTCATTGTACTGTATATACTGAAAGTGCGGGAAGTGCGAAAGTTATTCAGAACATAATAGGTACTGAATCTATTTTAATAACGACGGGGGCTGCTCCAACTTATCAAGTAAATGTAATCAATGGAGATAAAATATATAAATATGATGCGGATGGCGATAGTCCTAAAGTAGCTGATTATGATGGACCATTAAGTTCAGCTATTAAAGCTATTAATCCAATTGAAATTACTTTATTTAAGCCAGATGGAACTGAGTTTACATCTGATGAATATGCAGTAACTAAAATTGAATGGCTTGTGCCAGTTAATAGTTTAATTAAGCTAGATGCTGCGCAGAAGACGGACACCGCCTCTAATCCAGGATATTATACTATTTCTGGTAGTTATAATAATTATAAATCTTTATCTTATGATATTGCAAATACATATAATAAGAAAAAGGTTGATAATACAATATTTATTAAGGCTTATTTTAGAGATAATATTGCGGAAGGCGTGGCTAATCTTAGATTCCTTAAAGATGGCGAAGGTGGAACCAATGGTTCTAAATACTCTGCTATTGTTACTTGGAATGGATATGGTTATGGAGAAAGAAATAGTGCTGGTCTAATGAATAAAATGCAACTTATTTATGTAGTAGATCATGCAGCTTGGTATATATACAATCCCGCAACAGGTAACATTACTCCATTTAATTCAAATCAAGCTCAATTTAAAGTTGATCTCTATTGTGACGGAGAAAAAATTCCTGCTCAAGAAGTAAGTTGGACTATTTTTGATGTAGGATATGTATATGATGGAATTAAAACTCCAGTTACTATTTCTACAAATGGTGTTTTAAATCTTAATGGCAATAATTGGACTGATTTTAGCGATAATTATTGTGCTACTATTGAAGCTAAATGCAGGGGAAAGAAGAGCGGAATCGATGATAGCTTAACAGATAGTGAAGAATATGTTTATGCTTATTATCCTATTGAGATGACTTATGTAAGATATTATCGTTATCTTGAAGGAATTGTGCCTACTCTTGATGGTGGATATGATCAGGTTATTTATGCTTCAGATGGTACAAATCCACAGTATGACAATAGTGAGAATTTTATAATTACAGATAGTTTATATAATAATGATGCGGGAGATATGTATGATTATAACTGGTCAGGCTCTTCTAATGTAAGTATTAAGAAGAATTCAGCTGACAAAAGTTGTAAAGTAACTCCTACAACTAAATTTGATAATGGTGCTGCTAAAAACTTTGTAAGAGTAAGTTTAGTAATGAGTGACAATGCTGCCTCTATTTTAAGTCAAAAGATTAGTGATACTCAGAATGCATTACGTATTGCGAAAGATAGATTGAATTATTATAAACAATTACAAAATGCGATTAGTATTTTAACTGCTTTTAATTATGATAGCTATGTAGCTGACTTACAAAAGGCGGGAAACCTATATCAAACTAAGACTAATTTGGTTAGAACTCTTGAAGAATTATTAAATAGATTAGAAAAAATTTATTCTTTATGTGTTAATTATGAGGATGCAGATAGTCAGATCCATTCCCGCATTAATCAAATTAATGATATAAAAAATAATAAAATTGCCAATTTAATAAATTATTCTAATCAATTAGGTATAAATTCAAGCGCAACTACAAAAATTAAGCAAATAGCTCCATCTGCTTTATTGATTAATGAAATTATTGTAACAGGAAAGAGCTTGTCTTTTCTTACTACTGTTAATGATAGTATTAAGCGGTATAATAATCAAGTAAATACTGTTTACACTAATTATTATGAACAACTAAATGATGATTTTGTTGATTTAGTATCAACAGTGCAACAAGTTGTTAATGCTTTAAATAGTTATATTAGCAATAGTAAATGGAATGCCTTAGTTAGTAGCTATCATGGAATTAGTGAACAAGTTTATTTATATAGTGGCTTGTGGACTAATCTTAAAACTTATATAAATTCTTTATCTGGTGATAATACCTATTCTTATGACAAAGTTATAAGTAATGTGTTAAAACCAATGAAGATCGCACTTGACTCTTTTAAAAATATAAGTTATAATGATAATATAGATACATTAAATAATTCAGTAACAAGTTTACAAACAAGTTTAACTGAATATCAATCTATGCAATTACCAAGTAGCACTCAACATTATGCTCATATCAAACCTATTATTATGTTGTTTAATAGATATGAAATGAGTAATATAAATGGTTGGGATGGCAATAAAACTCAAGTTGAAGACGGTTATATACTTAGTCCTCAAGTGGGTGCTGGTAAAAAAGATAACTCTACCAATCAATTTACTGGTATTGTAATGGGTGTTAAGCAGACTGATATTAAGACTAATAACAATCAGCGGATTGGTATGTTTGGTTTTCATAAAGGGGTTCAAAGCTTATTTTTAAATGCGGAAGACGGTTCAGCTATTCTAGGTAAATCTGGCGCAGGACAAATTATAATTGATCCAAGTCAAAGTAAAGGATTGCTTTATAGCAGTGATTTCTTTATTAATTATAATAATAAAGATGGAAAACCTAAGAGTTATGAAACATCTAACTGGGCTAAGCAAGGTATGTTAATTGATTTAACTACTCCTGAGATTAGATTTGGCAATGGTAATTTTGTAGTTAATAGTGATGGTCACGGAATTCTAGCTGGCGGTGGTACAATAGCTGGTTGGGAAATCGATGATACTACTATTCATAGCAGAATATCTGAGAATAGTGGTCGTATAGTAATGGATTCTGGTGCAGTAGTCTCTGAAATAAATAGTAAAGGAGAAAAGATTTATAGTGCGTCTACACCAGGAAAAATCTATAGTGGTAAACACGATACTTTAGCTTCAACTAATAAAGGATTTTATCTCAGCCAAGACGGATTATCTGTTTCTAATGGAACGCGTTCCCGCATTGAATTAAGTACTGAAGGTGATCCAGAAATCTATAGCGGCAACCACTCTACTTTAGAGAACACAGGACAAGGTTTTTATCTTGGTAATGATGGTCTTTCTATCGGTAGTACAATTAGAATTACTACTACTAAGGGTGGACAAGTTTTAGTTGGACGAGTCACTGGAAGCAGATGTTGGAAAATCAATGGCGATAGCAGTAACTCATATATAGGAAATAATGCTGATAGTTTTGCTTCATCTAATTTAAGTAGTAGCGATAGTTATTCTATTGGAGGCAATGCAAGTTCAGTATATATTGGTACTGATGGTATTAGACTTGGTAATAAATTTGCAGTTGATGAATACGGTAATTTAGTTACTAAACATTTGATTGCAAAAGAAGGTGGAAATATTGGTGGATGGACTATTAGTTCACATAGTTTATCTGCTAGTGGTATTACTATTGATGCAAATGGTTCAATTAATGCTAATTATTCTGAAGGCAGCACAGGTTGGAAAATTACTTCTAGTGGCAATGCTTATTTTTATAATGGAAATATTGGCGGATGGACAATCAGTTCTGATGCCATTTATTCAGGCACGATTTATTTAAAGAAAGATGGCTCAATTTATTCTAATGGAGATGGTTCTGGTAAGTGGGCAATCAGACAAAATGGTACTGCATCTTTTAGCAATGTTACCATCACAGGAGGCAGCTTAAATATTAATAACCGAGCAAATATCGATAGTAATGGAAATGCTACATTTAATAATATTACTTGTAATAATATATTTTCATTTGGTGCTGGCACAAATAAGTGGACTTCAGCAGATGGAAAGACCAGTGCACTGGCTTTTGGTAATGGTACTATCGCTTTAGGAGGAACTCCTTCAGTTGACGAACAAGGCACTGTAACTTCTGGTATTATTTATGACTCTCGCGGAAATGTAAAAATTGGCGGAGACATATATGCTAACAATGGATATTTTAAAGGTAGAATTGCTGCAACAGCAGGTTCTATTGGTGGATGGACAATAACCGGAAAGAATATTAAAAGTGATTCTGGAAATACAACATTATATTCTAGTGGGCGTATTGAGATTGAAAAACGTTATACAGAGGAACACACAGGCACATCTAAACTTGGCTATTTCCGTATGGGCGGAGAAACGAATCACCCTGAAGTTAGTGGATTAAATGTCGGTGCTGAAGGTATTGTGGTGAAACAACACGGTGATATTGCAGCAGACACAATTTATGCAGAAACGGGGTTCTATGCGAATGGAGTAGAGGGCGTACCAAAAACTACATTCTACACTATAGTGTCCGATTTAGTTGTAGGTTCTAAAGAAATTAGTTGGAAAACTCGACACATGGAGGTGCATGGAGGAATAATTACTAATTTTACTAAACCAGAACAGCATAATGTTGAAATTTAAAAATTATTATATAAGGAGATAAAAGGATATGGAAGAATTAAAACAAAAACTTTTAGATTGTTGTAATGAATCAGATCTTCCGCTTGAAGCAATTCTTTTTGTAACTAAAGATTTGTGGAGAGATGTTGAAGACACTCTTCGTAGAGCAAAAACAGGCTTATTACAAGAAACACAAGAAGATAAAAATGAGGAGGAACAATAATGACTCCACAGATGATTATAGCAATCGTAATTATTCTAATTGCCACAGTCGCTGGAGTCGTGGCATTTATAAAGTTATCTAAAGAGAAAAAAATAGCCAATATTAAAGAATGGCTTAAACTAGCTGTTGTTGAAGCAGAAAAGACTTTGGGCGGAGGAACTGGTCAACTTAAACTTAGATATGTATATAATCAGGCAGTTACTCAATTCCCTTGGATTGCTTCTTTAGTGTCATTTGAAACATTCAGTGCGTGGGTAGATGAAGCGCTTGAATGGATGGAAAAACAGCTTGAGCAGAATCAAGCCATAACAAATTATATCAATCAAAACTAAATAGTATTTTAACTATGGGCAAGATACTTTAAGTATCTTGCCTTTTTTTTGATATATATAAGATAAGAGGGATGCAAATTATGTTAGAAATATTGACTGCATTCTCAGTTCGGCAAATAATTACTTATACTATCATGCTAGCATTCGCCGTTAGGGGTGGAGTTGATTTTTTTGGATGGTGCAAAGAAAAATATCAAAAGAAATTTGATAAAGATCATGCTCAGCTCCTAAAACAAGAAATGTTAGAAGAACATTACAAAGAATGTTCTGAACAACATCAAGAATCAGTTGATAGATATAATTCATTAGAAAACAAAATAGATTTGCTGACTGAGACCGTAAACCACAAGGTGGATAAACTAGAAGGCCAATTAACACGACTTACCGAATCAGATATGCATGATATTAAAGGTTGGATAGTTGAGAAACATCACGAACTAATGGAAAAACAGTGGGTAGATGATTTCACTATAGATACGCTCGAAAAAAGATATGCTGATTATGTTGCGGAAGATGGAAACTCATATGTTGAAAGGCTTATGGAAGACCTCAGGTCATTACCTCACTCTCCACCAAAAAATTAAACAAAGAAATGCGGAGGACCAGTCTAAAGAAATATTGGATTGGTCCCGTTTCCGCACATTTAAGAGATTAAAGGAGGACTAGAATATGGCATCACGTACACTGTACCCGCCTATTACAAAATCTTTTGAGCCTGCTTTTGTTGCTGGATCTCAATCACAATTAAAAGTCTACTTTTCTCTCTCATCTTTATCAGTAATTCCCAATGGTACACAATTAACAGTTCATGCCTCAATTATGCGTAAAGATGGGGTGAAAGTTGTAAATACAGCTAATGACGTGCCTAATGGACGTTATAGAGCAACAGGTATTATTTTAAACCTTATCCCCCAGAGGGATGAATCTTTAGGGGATAATTACTATTATATAGTAATAAATAATGATGATTTAAAGTCATCTGTAACACTTAACGGAACAACATATACTGGATGGATTCCAGGTTGGACATATAAAATTCAGCTTAGATTAAGTACAGTAACTTATCCAGGTGGAACTACTAAACAGGCCGCCTGGTTGCAGGAATATTCAAATAGTTTTTCTGAATGGTCTACTATTTGTTATACAAAAGCAATAGGAGAAATGGCACTTCAGATTCCAATATTTGATTATGACTCTACAGACAAAACTCAAGAATATAATCCTGATACAGTTCACAACCTAACTAAATTGGATTTCTTTGGAAGTTTAAGTAATACAATAATTGAATCTAATGAACAATTTGAATCTTGTAGAGTAAGGTTATATCAAGATGATGCTTTAATTGAAGATAGCGGAGATATTTTTCAAACTGAATTAAGTGATAGCTATTTTGCTTATTCATTTAAGACTAACTTTGTAGATGGTCTTAAATATGAAATAAGATTTACTTATATTACAGAAAATGGATACCAGCCTACAGAACCGCTAGTATTTTTATTTAATGTAAATTTAGGTGCGATTGAAACTATCAATGCGCAGATTGTTACAATAGATACAAATTTAAATAATATATTGGATGGTTTAACATCTATAGATTTGGAAGAGGATGAAGGCAGAATAGGTTTAAAACTTTATTCTACAGATACTAATCTATACTCAGGTAATATATGCATCCGCCGCAGTTCTCAAGAAGATAATTTTGCTACTTGGGAAGATATTACTATATTTACTTTGAAAGGGCAAGTCATAAATGATTATCCTATAATTTATGATTATACTATTCAAAGCGGCGTATGGTATAAGT
>Ga0326512_10000542_pt1 | contig 33305 bp, 53 predicted proteins | sample 1_2617_0518_D_FD_203652 | JGI IMG/M metagenome (GOLD analysis project Ga0326512, IMG submission 203652) | Bovine rumen microbial communities from UC Davis, California, United States - 1_2617_0518 | ecosystem: Host-associated > Mammals > Digestive system > Stomach > Rumen | place: USA... | reverse complement strand
GTTATGAACATTCATTGGATAATGTGGACGATTTTGATTATTCAGAACACGTCGGAGAATCACATATTTCATGTGAAGATCTTGGTTTGAACAGTTCAATATTTGAATTAACTGTTGAAAACTTTCTTAATCAGATAAGTAAGTCAAGTCCGTATGTTCAATATTGTAGAAAAATTATCGGAAAGAAATTCAAAGATTTTACAATCGACGACTGTTTCAAACTAGACGAAATTTACGGTAATAAATACGGTTGTTCGTTATTCGGTTGTGGTAGTGACGAGACTTGTAACGAAACTATTATGGAAATCGATGGTAAAAAATATTTCTTAGAGTATTCTCGATACTAGAAGTTAGTTTAGAAACCGGGTTTGAACCCGGTTTTTATTTTTTTTTAAATTATACCGAATCCGAAATACGCCACAGCTGTGATATGACGCGGGGTATTTTTCGATTACAATTCAAGTAAAAAATTTGGTAGCTGTCGAAATCAAAACTAGACTTACTTATTTTCAATCTAGTTTTGATTTTAATTTTTACAAATCGGCTTCAAGCTCAGCGAGCTCTTCATCTGACAGTTCGTTGTATCTGATATTATCTGCAATGTCATCGAACCATCTAAATCCGATATTGCGTAATTGTTCTGATTTAGTTCTGTCTAAATCGTCTAAGTCGAAAGCGTAGTAAGCTGTATGATCACAAATTGGTTCGCGTTTCAGATCATATGCAACGTTAACATCGAAACCATAGAATACGTAGCATTTCGACTGATTGAAATTAAAATCTGAAATAAGTTTCGGCAAAACGCGGCGAAAGTTTGCTGTACTCGTAATTGTTGCTGCGCTGATTCCTTCGAGCATTTCGAAACCTTTTTTTGTTCTGATTCTGATCTTCTTCATAGTTAAAACCTCCGAAATAATTTATTCGTTCTATAATAATAATATGTAATTCTGAAATCAGAAATATAAAAAATTTTTAGAAAAATTTTTATTATTTTTTACGTATTTTATTCTTGAATGGTATATTTTTCCGCCAAACCATGAAACTGTATATACACTAAATTAAATATGTTAATGGACAGCGACATTTTTCTCATAACAAATGATAATTATAGGTCTCAGGAAGAAAAAACATACGGTTATAAATGGGTCAGTAATGAAGGATTTTTTATAGACGTGAGCTGGAACGACGACTGTTTGAAAATTTCAAGAAGTTATATGTCTCCGTATATTGTATATTACGTTAACGGTTCATTCTACTGTATAAGTAATTCGATAAAAACCCTATCTCAATACCTAATAAATGATAGGGGAATAAAGCTCACCGAAAAAATTAAACAGGATAAAATTTGGACTAAGGAAGAATCGTATGAAACAGATTTCGAAGAATTACGACTAGCCCCAGTCACTGTAGATATTTACATAAACGAAGCAGGAATACAGTTTAAAGAGAATAAAAAGTACTTTTGTAAACCATTCAGTACCGAAATTATAGATGACTGGTTTAATACCTATAAACATCTATTAACGAAAATTTCGCCATATACAACTGTTGATTTATCTGGCGGACAGGATACGAGAATATTATACTCTATGGTGGATAAGGAACGGATTAATAAAGTACACGGGTTTAAAAGGGATAAATTCAAACCGGAATTTATAATCGCTAAAAACTTATCTGCTTCTGATGATATAATCCTCAACGCTTCCAGAAGTGAGATGTTCTCGTATCGTATCTTAAACAACGATACGTCTATATTTTCCGATTTTTCGCCTATGGACATGTTTAATTCGAACGTTAAGAAAATGGTAGAACGTAATAATATCGGTAATATGTACTATTATGTATCAGGCCTATGTACAGAATGTTTAAAATCATGTAAATTGTTAAATACGGTTAAAATTTCACAGTCATGGGGATTACGTTATCAAAGTCTAAACCTCATATCATACTATAACTACGGTATAATGAACATATTCCCGTTCACTGACTCACGACTGTTATCCATCGAATGTACCAAAGACCAATCACCTATTGATTATATCTATAAAAACCTAATCGATAAAAAATACCTTAATTTCCCATTCTATAATTCTAATGAACGATACTATTACACATACCATAACTTTATAGACACATTATCTAAATCTGAAATCGAGCGAACAAACCCAAAACCGTCATATTATATAAGTAATATAGATGAATATATAAACCAAAACTACCAGAAGTAGAGTAAGAACTCTCGTTCATTAAATCGGCCCACGTAAAACCCATTATGTTTAACATATTTCTACCAAACAGTTCTGTACAAGTTTAACTTCGAAAATTTATTCGTTCTATATTTCTGGTTAAATTTCTACGTATTTCTGTACAAGGTAATATTATGAAACAAATGATTATCTATAACGACGAAACTGAACATACTAAGGACTTCGTGAACTGGTATAAGAAAAACTATTCGAAAGCCGTCGAACGTACACCGAGACAATACTCGTGGGGTATGTACAGACTCGAAGTATCTGACATTAAAAAAACACTTAACAAAATGATGGACGAACAGAAAACAAACTTCGTTATTACAGACCATGTTACTCACCATCATAATATCGGAAACAATAATCTGTTCGAAGTTAAATACAAAATAAACAAAGACCAGGTTGAGTGTATTATCTGTAAAATCGCTCTCAATTCAGATATGTTCGGTGGTGTTCTTCATTACGTCGAAGACTTGTCAGGTAATGTTCTCTGTAAATAAATCTTCTATATAAAAACTTCTAGTCAAGTTAGAAATAATTTTTCTAGAAGTTTTATATTTTTTCTTATTACGTTACATATTATTGATATAAGAACAAACAAAATCATTACGGAGGTTTTATTATGATTATGTCTTTTACTTATGTCAATGCCAAAGGTGAGAAGAAACCGAGACGTGTCGCAGTCGTTCACGAAAGTTCAGACAGACTGATTGGGTTTGATTTGAAATATCTCGACAGAAAAACTCAGAATCTCGTCAAGAAACAATTCGGTCCCGGTCATCAACCAACTCCGGTTCCAGAAGTTCGTTCAAATGATTGTGACTACAACAAACTCGGAATCTCAAAAGAAGTATTCTTCAAATCATATCGAACATTCCTGAAATCAAACATTCAGTAAACTAAGAAGACCGGTTTCTATACCGGTCTTTTTTATTTACATTCTTTCTACTTCTAGTCAAGTCAAGTATTTATTTATTAAGAAATATTATATTTCTGATTCCAGTTCTACATATTATAAATATAAGAATAAACAATGGACGGTGATTATATGATTCAACTTAAACATCTTCACGGCGGAATTTATATTATTGATAACGACCCGGTACTTCAAGACTATATTTTTTATAATTGGAAAAATTCTGACATAGGATTTATTTTTTCGCCGGACTTACAAAACGAAATTACATACGTATACGGTTCAGGCTTTTTGTTCAGTAATCCAACTGAAAAAGAATATAATGATTTCTTCGGCTACGTAAAGAATCATATGTCTGAAAAATTCCGTCCAATCAAAGACGATTCTATCATTCAAAAAATCAAATGGACATTCTGTGTTCGCAATATGTATAAAGACTTCAGAGCAGAAATCCAGTCAGCGATTTTAGAACGTAGATCAAAGATTTCTGAATCAGTATAAAATAATTCTACATATTAAAATAAAACTTTCTAGTTAAGTAAGACTAGAAAGTTTTATATATTCGTATACAGTTCTACATATTATAAATATCAGAGATGTTTATCAAACTTATTTATAAGAAGGAAACTACTATGACTACAATTATCGTTGCTTGCGTCTTAATCGTTGTTGATGCCACTGCCGCTATTATACTTGGAATTATTGTCTAACAAATATTATAACTTTAGACTAATAAGAATCTAAAGTTATATATCAGAACTCAATTCTACATATTATTAATATAAGGAGACAATATATGAGACCACTCTACGGTTCAAACTATGACTACAGACCTACCTACAACGATGCGAAACAGAAGATGTTCGAACGTCTTGAAGAACTTATAACCGCAATAAACATCGGTGATCACGAACGTATCAAAGCCGCTCTCGTATGCGGTATCATGTCTGAAGAAGACGTAAACGATATGTTCGACAGAGAATCATCCAAGTCCTAATACCTAAGACTCAGTTAGTCTAGTAGATAAGTATCGAAGTCAGTACTTCTACTAGATAACTGTCCAACTCGAATATCCTAGACCTCAAGTCTCATATTCGAATTACCAGACTCGAATATCTAGGACTCGATACTCCTGGACCGATTCTCTAGGACTCGAATGACCGACTACAAAACTCCAGAAAAACCGAGTCCTAGTTTAAACATTTTTGAGCTCGGTTCGCTGAGGTCACTTTTTTATACAGAAACGACTCGACCCCGGAAAACGCAGTCTCAATTTTTGAGTAAGGTCCGTGCACAAAAAGTTCCAAAAAACGCGATCCTATATATTCTCTATGCTTATATTATTCTATATTACTTATACATAATAATTGATTTCTTTTATATATTCTTTATATAGCTTATATATAGGCTCATATATATTATTTGCTAAATCGACATATGCAGTATTGGAGATTATATGGTCCTTACGCATTTTTCCAACTATTAAGTCTAATACAACATTCATCTTAAATAATTCCACTTCTGCGATTTCTTTTTCATCTATAGGTACAGAATAACAAAAATATAGATTATTATTAAATTCAGTTATACGAATATCGCCAAACTGTATATCCTTATTATTGCTATATTCATTCTGTATTATATCTTGTAATATTTCTAAATCGTTTTCCATAATTTCTTAATTATTAAAGTATTCTTTTTTTAATTTATAAGCGTAATTCCATTCGGATATTTTATTAAATATTCTAATATCATGTGAGCTTATATTATAGCCTTTTTCTTCTACACTTTTTAATAATTGGTCAAGCTCTATTATACCAGAATCTGTATATACTACAAAATATGAAGTTCCATGAAAGTCTGATTCCCCAATTTTTATTTTAGGATTTTTACTTATATAAAATGGACCAGACTCTTTATATGCTTCTATTATATTTTTATATAGCTCATAGTTCATATTCTATATTTACGCCTTCTTTTTAGTATTCTTTTATACAGCAATCTATTAAGTATTGTTTTACTATTATTTCTTCTTTTGTATATTCTGTATTAAAACCAAATATATTATTACATAGTATTATTTATATCATCATTCATAATAGTTGTATTCAATGTTATCCATATAGCCGTTTAATATAGAATTATATGCTCTATTCAGCATATCATATTCTGACATTGAAATATCTCTAGGTAATGTATTATTTTTCTTATTTATAATCAGGCCTACTAATCGTCTTAAAGGTATCATAGTACTGTTATAGATAAAATAAAATTCATCATACGGCGTTTTTATTAAAGTTACATCATTAAAAGAGACATTAGTATTGTTTGAATACGCTTCAGTTAGAAAATTATAAAGACCTACTATGCTTATTATAAATAATACCTACCCTATATATAATAATTTCCTTCTATATAGCCGTAATATATACGCATTATATCATCATATATTTTATCCGCTACTATTTTATCACACTCTAGCGCATATATTTTACGAGTATCTAGCCTTGCTGCTATATATCCTAATACAGGTTCAAATTCGGCATATATATTATTATGCTCATCTTTATAATTAAATACTGGATATTTAGTTATTGAGTTAGGAACCATACGTACATGATTAAAGATAATATTTTTATTCTGCTTATATTCTTTATATACTAAGTCTTTTAATAATTGTAAAGTATTCAATCTGTATAATTCTCCATAATATATTTATTATATAAATTTATTACTATATCATATATATCATTTACTACTGTTTTTTCATCTGAACTTAAGTCTAAGTTATCCATATCATCATCTATTATTTTTGATATATATGTAATAACCCTTTTGAAGTCTACCGTTATATAATGTGCCTCTTTATAGTAATATCTAAAATGTAGCTGGTCATCAAAAGGACCATATATTATTTTTGTATTATTTAATTCGCTATATGGATATTTAGCGTACTCTGAATATATTGCCCTTACCATTATTTAAAAAGTACTTATTTATATATAATAATTTTTCTCAGCTATATATTTCTTATATAAGCTATGTATAGAATCATATATTCTATTTACTATAACTTTAGCATTATAGCTACATGGCGTTTTATCAAAAGAATCATACATTTTATCAATAATAAGCTCTAATATAAAATCTACGCTACATAAAATTTCTTCTGTTTCTAGAACTCCACCAAGTGGACCTACTATAGGCATGAAATAACTAAATCCAAATCCATCACCTAACTCTTTTATTTTAACATCATTAAAAGAGACATCTTTATTATTAACATATTCTGAGTATACTAGGTCCTGTAATATTTTTAATTCATTTTCCATATTTTATTCAAAGTGGTTCCTTAAAAACCAAAATAGCTATCTGCTATAGTATATATATATATTATTCCACTCTTCAAGCTTAGTAAGTATAGTATAGTAAGGCGACGAAACAGGGAATTTAGAATCTTTGTCATCTATTTCTTTTAATAGTTTTTTAATATCAACTATGTCTTTACTTAAAAAGGCCGAAAAAATAGGTTTTTTATAAAAAGACGGGTAAATTTTAAACCAATCAATTTTTATTTTTGGCGCTTTACTTATATAGAATGGCCCATATTCATTATAGTATTCTAATAGATTCTTATAAATTTTATCACCCATAATACATTTTTTCAAAATCTTCAAAATTCTTTGAAGTGTACCATTTATTAGCACTTTTTACTAGAGTATCTAAAACACTGCCATCACCTAATGGATTTGGCCTATCCTCTAATAAATCTACAATATTATATGGCTTACGTTCATAATAAACTACTACTATTTTGAATATTGTACCTATATTTTTATAATAGTCCACTAGCATGCCACTTGGTTCAGATAAATAAAATGACCCTTCATTTTTAAGTGTTTGTATAATACTATTAGCAACTTTATTACTCATAATAATCCATTTCTATTACAATATTATTATACCATAATTCAAGCTCTTTCATTACTGTATCATAGTAGTTATAATCCTTAATATTAAAGTATTCTAATTTATATGCTGCATATTCCATTATATGGTTAAATACTATACGTCTTGTTAAAGCTTTATCAAGTAAATAAAATTGTATAAGACCAATGTCATTATAGGCTTTATAAATAGAAAATCTATTATTTATTATAAGCTCATTATTATTATATAGATATTCTTTTATATAATCAACCATTTTATTAAAATTATATGCTTTCATTTTATAAGAAATACTTTCCGGGCATTTCATAATAATCTTTTATACATCTTATTGTTTCTCTAAAAAGTTCCCGTGTTTCTTCAGATGTTAAAGATTCTATATCTATATCTTCCTCATTATTCATAAATCTTTTAAGTACCATTTCTAGATTAAAACCATTTCCTGTCATAGCATTATTTGTTGTAATGGGCTGTTTATTGAAAGGAATAATAGTACATTTATCAGAAAGTTCTAAATTGCCAACTGTATTTATATAATGAGATATTTCCTCAATTATTTCTTTTATTATTTTTTCTGTATAATACATATATCTTAGTTATAGTAATTTATTTCAGCTGTATAATTTTCCCATAAACTTTTTATATAAGGGTATAATTTAATACTAAATGGGTACATTATAAGCATATAATCATCTATCTTTTTTGTTCCATTTATCAGGCTAGAAATAAATTTTAATGGATTATAAATAGGAATTGTAAATGTTACTGTTTCACCATTTTGAGTAAGTAGAGTAGAAAAACATAATCCATCTTCATTTTTTGTTATTTCAATGTTATCATAGGAAAATGAACCATTCTTATATTCATTTTTTACTATATTTATTAAATCCTCTACTTTACAAATCACTATAATATTCCTTTTCCATAATTGCTTCCAGCCAAAGGCGTTTTAGCGAGTCTTTTATATGATTTTTTATATAAATTTCGCTTACATATAATATATGAGATGTATGAACTATAGCGTGTTCATTCTCATTTATATATTCTAGTATATCATCTATAATTCTATCTAATGCACAAGAATGTTCTGTGCCTTGTTTATCTTTAATTCTAAAAGAAAAACTAAAATTGTTAGAACTATCAATATAGAAAGTAGCATTATTGTAAGTTACATTTTTATTTTTATATTCGCTATAAAGAAGCTGATATAGATGGCCTTTTGTACACTTAGTCATAATAATAGTCCTCTATAGCTTTATCTTTTTTATATTGTTCATACCAATTTTTTAAAAGATTTTTTTGTTCTGTATATTTTGGTATTACTTTTTGGTCATCAAACATATACTTTATTATAACAGTTAAGCCAATAAAGCCTGACCTAGATGAAATAACTAAAATACCATTTTTTAGGCGTCTTATAGAATATTTACTATTAAGTTTAATACTACCATAATTTTTATGGTACTCATCTATTATATCATATATTGCTTTAACTTTTTGTCTATCAAACATAATAGTCTTCCATTGTTTCCACATCATGATACCACTGTTTTAATAGCTTATGTATTATGGTATACTCTGGTAATAATGTTTCGAAAAATGATGCGTCCTTATTTATACATAATAAAACATCATCTAATGAATATTTTCTAAGTGTAACTATATTTTCTACAAAGAACTCATTTTGATTATTTAAACAGATTGCATAAGCTTCTCCCAAAGAAATAACATTAGTAGATGAGATATAAGTTTTTATGCGATTTTTAATATCAGCTATATCATAAGCCATATTAAATAATATGTATAATAAATAAACTTTACATATTTTTAATATGGATATATTACTAGATGTGGGCATTGTTCAAAATCTTATAGATGACTATCAGGTAGTTTCTGAGTCTCTATTAGCGTCTAATCGCGAGCTTGTTTCTGAGACTAAAAAAGCGTTTTCTAAAATGCTAGAGCCAGAAGATGATTATGAATATAATCTTTATGCATCTATTCTTGATAGAAATTTATCAGAAATGGATAGAAATATTGGTTTAATATTATATGCTAAAAAAGATTATGTAGAGTCTTATCTAAATAATCCAAATTATGAAAGTACACTTAATAATGTATTAGCTAGATTATGCTTATTTTCAATTTCTATAGATGGTAATCGTACGCTTAATTATGATTGGGACCAAACTGGTGATAATAAACGTACTATTGTAAACTTAAAAGACATTGGATATATAGCTTATGTAAATGATTTACGTAATGGACTCGGACAGCGAAAAATTTGGCGTTTTAGAGTTATAGATGTGGATTAAATATAATGGATAATTTTACTAAAGAAGAATTAAAGCTTATACAAACAACTATTTCATCTTATTTGCTTTGCGATTGGGGCTGTCAGTGTGTTGAGATGCAAAAAGAAGCAGAAGAAGAAAAGAAAAAAGTACTAGCGTTAAATGAAAAAATTAAGAAATTACTTGGAGAATAATATGAATAGAGCGTTATACCCAGGAAGTTTTGATCCGTTTACAAATGGACACCTTTCAGTTTTGGAAAAAGCAATCAATGTATTTGATGAAATTGTTATTGTAATTTCTCAGAATCCTATGAAAAAGCGCCGTTTTGACCCTAAAATTTGTAAAAAATGTATTGAGCAAGCTCTTAAAAATAAGCCTTACAAGGATAGAGTCAGTATTATTATTTCAAATGACACTCTTCCCGCAAGAATAGCGCATGAGCAATCTTGTAGCTATATTATTCGTGGTATTAGAAATAATATGGACTATAACTATGAAGAGGCCCTTGCACAATTTAATGATGAGTATGCAAAATTCAAAGATGATGAAATAGAGACCATTTATTTCAGAGCTAAATTTTCAGAAATTTCTTCCACTATGATTTACACATTTATGAATAGCGGAGTTCCAGTAGATAAGTATCTTCCATATAAATCAAAGGACTTATTAAAAGATGATAATTGGAGTAACAGGTAAAAGCGGCGTTGGTAAAACTACATACGCTAAGAATCATGCAAAATATTTAGGTTATGATTATCTGAATATAGACGAAGTTGGACATGAAGTATTAGATGACCCAGAAGTTAGAGCACAAATTAAAGAAAAATTTAATATAGATGCTTCGAGTTGTGATAGAAAGAAATTAGGCGAGTTAGTTTTTACTAATCGTAATAATGAAATGAAACAACTTTCAGATATTACTTGGGATAAAATGAAGCTTATAATAGATAAGCGGATTGAGTCAAGTAAGTCGGGTATAGTATTAGATTGGATTTTATTACCGCATACACATTATTTTAAAATGTGTGATAAAAAAGTTTTAATTAAGCTTAATGAAGATGAACGAAAAAGAAGAGTAATGCTAAGAGATAATCTTACTGAGGAAGAATTAAAGCTTAGAGATAATGCTAGCATAGAATATAATGATGCTGATTTTGATACTATAATTAATATGGAGTAGCATTATGGATGATGTTTTTAGTATTAACAAAAAAATATCTAAAATAGAAAAACAGTTAGAAACAGCTCCTAGTTCAAAAAAAGTTAAGTTAGAAAAACAGCTTAAAAAGTTGAAAGCAGAAGATAAAGATATGACTGATAAGATAGTAAATGATGTAGCTAACGCGTGGTTAAATAAAGAGAAAGCTTTTAATGAAAGAGATTATTCTGAACAGTCAGATTCTTACTATTTAATAAAATACGCTGTTGATAGGTTTTTAAAAGGAGACGCTACCTGCTTCAACACTGATGATATACAGTATGGCGCCTGGGAAAATATAGTGCCAGAAGTTTGGCAAAAAAATGCATTAAAGTTAAAGAGCGATAAAAAAGAGTCACTTAATAAATACTTTGAAGTTATGGGCTATTTAGAAGACCTTTTTAGTCATTTAGCGTATTTTAATGAGGATATATCTAATTATTTTCCAGAAGAACGTATTATTATTAGAACGCCCGTTATAGATAATAAGCAATATCTTATTGATATGGACTTAATTATAGGACAAGGATCTGACTTTTCTATATCAGTTGTTGAGGGCAATAAGCCAGAACTTTATGAAGAACATCCAATTAGATTTATAATTGATTGGGAAGATGCTATTAAAGTTGCTAAGATGAATGTACATGACCAAGCTGCTTGGTATGCTGATAATGGTATTTATGCTATAAGAAAAGATAATTTTGGTAATATATCAAAGGTTAACCTAGTAACTCCAGAAAATAGAGAAAAAGTGTTAAGCATTTTAGATAATACATTAAAAACGAATATAGGCTTTTATAATTGTTTAAATGATAAAAACTTTGATAAAGTTATAAATTCGAGTAAGGAGAAATAAATGGCTAATAAAATGAACTTAAGTATTACATTTGGATACCCAGGATTTATATTATTTATTTTATTTCTCTTAATAAAAATTACTGAGTCTCTCAGCTTTTGGAATGGACATTTTCCTAGGTTTCTTCAGAGTACTTCATCATGGTGGGATGGCTGGTTTATAGTATTTTTACCGCTTTGGCTTCCTATAGCAGTTGTAGCTTTAATATTTATAATTTTTTTAATTATTGCATATCTTATACTAAGATAATTTTATGATTGACTTAAATATTATTGATGGAATTTATTTATAGGTCATTATTATGGATATACTTACAAATGATAATTTAGAAAGCTTTATTGAACGAATGATGTGTAAGATAGTAGAGTTCTATAATAAAAAGGTAGAAACAGAATTCGAAGGTAAAGGTTATGATACTGATGAAGAATCCTTTATAAGAGCTTTAAATATTGTAACTTCAACAGCATTTGTAGTTGCGGATATTTCATATAATAGGCTATTCTTGTATGCATTAGACCCTATGGCCTTTTTACCAGTAAATGCTTCAGGAAGATGTGAGCTTTGGGATTTCTTACAAAATTGGGCTAATAAGGAAGGAATTACTTTAGGAATAAGTAAATTTAAGACTTCTCTTAGAAAAGGCAAAGAGATTTATCAGTATACCAAAGATTTTCTTTTAAGTACCAAAATGATGGTTGAAGATACAGCAATAACTTTTGAAGATGCGTTTCTAAAGGACTAAGAAATGAACTTTAATGAAATTTTAGAAATATCAAAAAAGTTGGATAGTAGTAGTGTTTCTTGTGTGTTATTTGAAGATGGCCGCATGGTTCCTTCTAGGACGATTAGAAGTGATACATATTTAGATAGTGGTACATTTTGTGATTTACGAGATGGTAAAGATAATATAAAAGTATCAGATAGTGATATAGACTATTTTGTTAAAACTATACCAGTAGAATTTTCAGCGTATATACATTCTAATGGCAATTTTTATTCTATTGATTACGAAAATAAAGTTTTAAATAAAATAGGTTATGATGCTATTCCAAAAGATGCAAAAATATTTGATTTATCAAAAAATAATGGTAGCGACGATATTTATGATTCTATTATATTCGTGAGTAGTATACTTAAAAATGCCATAAAAAACTATTATAAGGCTCATACTTATAATCCAGAAAGGTATACTATAACAAAAAGAATAGAAATGCCGTGTTCTGCTTATGATTATGACTTATCTCTTACTAAAGAAGAGTCAGATAAGATATCTAAGTGGGAGAATAAGCATTATAAAAAATATCATAAAAATGAATCAAGTAAAGGCGCAATATCTGTTTCTAATTTTGAAGTTAAGTTTCAATCAACTTCAATAGGAACTTATTGTGACTGTATTTGTAATAACTGTTTAGAAAAAGCTAGATATGCAGAGTCAATTGGCGATGACGATTTAGCCACTAAATTAAAAAAAGAAGCAATATTTGAAGTGAGGGGATTATAATGATTTCTTTAGCGTTAGCAGTATTATTTATTTGTGAAGTTTCATTTATTAATTTTTCACGATAAAAACTTTATTTACTAGGCTTGTGTAACATAATGAGAAATATATTAAAATGTTTTTGTATAAATTCAAATGGTGAATGTGTAATTAGAGATATTTCGCTTCCAAAGTGGAATATGAATAAAGCATTTGAGTTGTGTAATAATAAGTTGGCAGAAGAGAACTTTAATTCTATAACAGCTTTTTGGGTTTGGAAAATCCCATTTTCAAAGCGTTATGGAATTACTACGACTTCTAAGTCAGTTTATATTAATAAATATGGAGCTAGATGGTAAATGCCTTGGTCTTTTTCTAGTAGTTCAAATAAACCAAAGCAGCAAACAGCGGAAGAAATACTAGCCTCACAAGAAATGTGTGATGTATGTGGGCATTCTTTTTACATTGGTAATATAAAACGTATTCCTTATGTAAATGCTAAAGGCACTCTTTTTGTGATTCGCTGTTGTCCTAATTGTAATATTCAAAGTTTAACAAGGTATTTATGAGCGAGATTAAGTATGAAGATGTAATTGAATATCTTAGTAATAATATGGTATCTCAAGCACAGTGGGAAGAAATGGCTAAGGTTTCAAGTGAACTTGATAAGAAATTAAGTAAACAAGAAGCAGAAGATTTAGAAATTTCTTATATGAAAATGTTAGACCAGCTGTATAAAACTGATGAGGATTTTATATGCTGGTGTAATTGGCTAAAAGAAATTTGTGATTATGAAGACTATAATCTAAAGTCTATTTCTAGGTATCCTAAGGCTGTTAAGGATGAATATCCAGATACGGTCGAAGAAGCGTATTTTTTACCATGTTTTACATCTGCTAACTTTTATGATAAAGGAAATCCATATTGTTACAGCTCATTTATTGAAACTTGGATTTATATTAAAGACAGTTGGGATGAATATACTACTGGTAATGATTCTGGCGAAAGGGCATTTACAGCATTCTGGGCTAGCAATTTTAATACTTGCGTTTTACCAGAATTTATTAGGGACGAACGTTATGAAGAAAAACAATATGAAGACTTAAAAACGCCAACTGGTAAGTGTCACTATTTTTATAAAAGAAAACTTGTTTTTGATTTAACTATATGGGATAGAGATAAGCTAGTTAATGATTACAAAAATGCGATAGCTAAGTAAGTTTAGTTAGCATATTATTATACAGAATACTAAATTAATTACATATTATAGGTAAAGGGTTACTAGTAAGTGATATTTTAAAAGGTATTTACTTCTAGGTTTCCTTTTAATAATATTTTTACGGAGGTTCCGCTATTATGGAACAAATTCGTACAGTATCAGTCTCTGAACTGATTAAATTGGGAAGGTCAGGAACAGAACTTTCCGAATCAATGCCGGTTAAAACCGGCTTTGTTTTAGACAATGAAAACCTTAGAATTGCTAAAGAAGTTCTTGAAGCAGAAAAATATATTAAGGATTTCATTAAGAAAAATGGTACTAAAGCTATGTTGTCTCTTCGTATAAGAAGAGGTTACATTGGTAAAGAAATTGATTTACCAGATGGTACTAAAGCGCTGCAAACACAAAGAAGTAGACCTTTTGGTGTTATGGTTGCGCTAAAAGAAAATGGAGTGGATAAAGAAGTTTCTTATGGTATTTCCTATGTAAGTCCAATTGAAACACATCATTATCCAGTTGTAGGATTAGCATTAGCCCTAAAAAGAGCTCAAGGCCTAGAAGAAGCTATTCCGATTAGGAGTGTGGATATGGAGCTCTTTAATTTCTTTACTGTTCGTGCTAGAGCTTATTTTTTTCCAGAAAGATATAGCAGAAAGCATGGCGTAGCTAATCCAATAGATTATCCTGGCTATGAGAAAATTCATAAGAATAGAAAATTACTAGGGTATGACTAATAAGGAGAGACTAGATGCTGGATAGTATCTAGTCTCCTTAGTTATTAGACTATATTCCTAATTTAGGTATAGTATGATAGAAAAACCAGTTTTACCACATGATATAATGTCTATAAGCGTAGTAGAAGAGCTAATAAATTGGCTTCAGACTCGTGGTAATAAGGATATTGATAATTATAAAGTAGTCTCTCTAAACGATTTAGATGAAGCTATACCGCCCACAGACGCTTGGTTTTTTCAGCTCTTATATAAAAATTCAAAAGACACATATATTGTATTATCGATTAATCTAAAATATGGCATAAAGCCTAATTCATTTTTTCAGGAAGAGTCACATTTAGCGTTAAAGGCCCTTAAAGCAGCCTATAAAGCAGAAAAGGGCGATATAGCTAGCGCAGCTATTATTCAGAATTATTTTAATTAATTATGGGAACAGATATATTTAATGAAATTCTCTTATTAGCAAATAATAAAAAAATAATTTATATAAGAAATCTTGTTATTGAAAATAATAATAAGGCAATTAAAATATTTTGGAATAAAAAAGCTTATATCAAAAATGCTTGGACTATGCGAATTAATAAAGCTACTACAGAAGTATCTTTAAATACGGAGCCAACTGGTTTTGTTAGTGATACTTTAAGTTTATTATCAGACTGGTATGATAATATCAATATAGAGGATTGGTATTATGGCGCATAGATATAAATTCAAGAATAAGCTTCTTATAGCATCTATTAAAGACGAAATTAAAGATATTGCTTGTAAGTTATGTGATGAAATAACACATAATCCAGTAGGCTTTTTGGATAAGAATTATATTGTTACCTTTTATGATAGTAAGAATAGTATAATACCTTTTTATTCTGAATCTGGTAAAAATAAAATACAGAAAAATAAAGAATTAAAAACTTTTAGATTCATTAAAATTGGTAAGTTTCAATTAGAAGACTTAGCTATGGAATATTACAATATACCATATAGTAGGGCCTATGGTAAGTACAATAGAACCTATGACGTGTCTGACTATGACGAAATGAAAGAAATATATAAATTATTACTTAAACTTACTACTGTTTCCAATGATGATATTAGAAAATATTTTGGAGATGACTAATTTTTATAAGGAGAACTATAATGACTTTAGGAAAAAATGCCTCTTATGAGGACTATGCATCATTAGATGAATCGAAGTACCCAAGAACAGACGAAAAAATAGCAGAATTCTGGTTAGATAAATATAAAGAAAGCAAGGATGAAGAGCTTTCTAGTGTTTATGAAGACGATGATATCAAAATTCTAGCTAAGAATAAACCAATTTATTGCTCAGGCTGGGATGGAGACGGTGATGAGGATAATCCGGATTATAATAGTGTTGTTTTAGAAACATCCATAACTGTAAAAAAGCCAGACAGTATATATAGCAATATTAAAGATGGAATATATTATCTTGCGGTAACATTTGCGCAAAGTTACGAATATATAGAAACATATCATGATAGTGGCGACTATTGGAATCCACCAGAAAGTGATGGTTATTGTGAACCTAGCGGAGAGCCATATATACCAGAAGAATGGGCTGGTCCGGAATTATTTAAGTCTGCTGAAGCAGCTATAAAAGCTGTTAAGGACTGTAATAAGCATAATCCTATATATGAAATGGAAGATGTAGTAACAGATAATGGTGGAGATTCTATTTTTGCTGATATTGGTGAACCAGATAGTATCTATAATTGGTGTGATGAAGCACCAATAAGCGATCCAAATGGCGTATATCCCGCATATCACCAAAAGCAGATGGATATCGAAGCAAAGATTGACGAGCTTAGTGGAAAATACTAATAGTCTTTTCTAATAAAGAAAGGCGCATTAAATGCGCCTTTTATTTTTTTAAATAAGTTTACTATTTTACAATATTATTTTCATCTAAACTTATAGTACCAACAATAGCTTTAGCTTCATCTTCAGATAATGAACTAGGAAGTTCATTATGAGTTAAGCGGCCCATATCAAATATAATGTCTGAATCGGCCATAGATTGCTCAAAAATAGCGTATACTATAGTACCATCTTTTTGAGGCAGCCCTCTCATGAAATAGTCACCAGTATATTTTACTTCATAATTTACACCATCTTTATTTTCACTTAGGACTCTACCATAAGTTTTGTTTAAGTATGTTCGTATAGCGGAGCTATGCTTATTCGCCATGATTATTTATTCTCCTATATAAAATAATTAGGATTCTATTTATTTAAAAGTCACTTTTACCGGTGCCTTTATGAATAAGCTTAAATGCAGTTGGCCAAATTCTTTCTTTATAAGTATAACAATATTCTGGTAATGCTTTATCCTTAAATAAATAGTCCTTATCAAGCTTTCTAGTATCAATCTCATAGATATCATCATCATAAGTTGAATCATATTCTTGTATATTTTTATCATATAAGAATACTAATGGCTCAAGTTCATCTTTAGTATATCCCATATTATCAGTATAAAATAAAGAATAACATTCTCCTACACGTGGCTCCAAGCCGTCTCTTAAAATTTCATCTCTAAACTTTGGATTACCCTTATGATATAACTTTTCTGGTATAGCTGTTTTTTGTTTATTTATATAGCCTAAAATGTCTTCTACAATCTCATCCTCGGACTTTGTTCTTTTACCAGACGCGTCTCTAAAGGATTCTCCAGTTCCTTTATGTACTAGCTTTAGCATTGATGGCTCAATAGTATTTGGATATATATAACAAAATTCTTGTAATAATGGATCAATCCTAACTAAGTCTTTATTTAATTTATCAGTATCGATTTCCCAAATATCTAGGTCCCTACCGATACCATAGATATCAATAGTCATATCTTGTAAATAAACAAATGGCTTTGGTAGTTCAGCTCCTAAATCATTATAAATATCTCTAGTTGCTTTTCCTACACGAGGCTCTAGCCCTTTTTCTAAAATAGATTCTCTAAATTTTGGGTCACTTTGATGCCATAATTTTTTTGGTAATCTCATAATTATAATTAGTTTTTAATAAACCTTTTTTCTAGCTATATACTAATTAAAAAATTACTTTTTGAATACGCATACTAAATAAATTATTAGTGAAACCTTTTTTAGGTTATACACTAATTATTATAGTATAGTTTTCTAAAAGTTATACTAAATAAATATACTTCTAAAGCACAGCGCTTTTAGGGTATATAAGAAGTTAAAGCATATACCAAGAACAAGAAGAGTTAACTGGTAGCAAATGGGATTAAAAATGCCCGGAATAAAAGGAATTTTTATTTGACCTTAACTATAATTGCACTCTTAGTAAGCTAGGTAGAAAGCGTTTAGCTAACAAAATTCAAATCATTTTTTAAATAGGAAATTAAAAGATTATGTCTTTATCAACTAGAATGAATGCTGCTAATGACGTAGAGAAACAGCAGCTTGATGAGGCTCTTACAAGATCAGATAGAAACTATCGTCTTGCAAAGCGTATTGACATTTGGAAGTCTATGCCTGGCATCGGCGAGGATATGGACACATTTGACGAAGCTACACAGCGTAACCTCGCTTGTAACCTTGATAACCAGGCAGCTGTATTAAACAGACTTTCTGAGACACAGACTGCTGATGCTTTCCAGGGATTCACTCCTGAGAACATGTTAAGACTTGTACGTCTTTCAATGCCAAACATTGTTCGTAACAAGATCTTCACTGAGTTCGCTATGGAAACAGCACGTGATTCTATCAAGTATGTTCGCCCAGTTTACTCAAAGACTTTCAACGGAAGAACTCTTGTAGACAAAACAGAAGATTACAATCGTCTTTATGATGACGACAAGGAAGCTTTCAGAAACTCTATCAACAGTGAAAAGGCTCGTAAAGCAATTTACGAAACAACTGAAGACAGAATCAATCAGGAACTTGCTAATGGTGTTAAGATTGACGCTATTGGCGACGCAGTTGCTACATTCGCATTCCATGAAGTAGAAGCTTCTGACGAGAAAAAAATCTCAATCGAAGTCGCTGATGCATCTCAGAAATGGGGTAAGAAAGGCGAGAAAATGATTGACGGTTATGCTGTTGTTTACTACGGTAAAGAAACAGAACCAGTTGCTGTTCAGCAGAAAGAATCAAAGAAGTTCATGGTTAACCCAGACTATAAATTCCAAGCTGAATTTGATGCAGAGGGTAACCTCAATGTTACTGAGTTCGCTTCAACAAAGACAGATGAAAAAGGCGAAACTGTAAAAGTAGATGTTAACGAACTTAAAGCATTTGCTCGTTATGACTCAGAAGATGACTTTGAAGGTAACTTCTTAGGTGAAGTTGAAATCAGAACTTCTGATTACTTCTTCGAACCACGTCCAACATCTATTGGTGTTTCTTGGTCATCACTTTCAGAAATCGTTCTTGATACATCATTCAACGTATCAGCTGAAGAGTATCTTGTAACATACGCTGCTCAGGCTATTCGTGTAGCTCTTGACTACCGTGCAGTTAAACTTGCTTATCAGCAGGCTAGAACAAACGGTGAAGGTTATCGTGTAACATTCGATGCTGCTTATAACCAGACAGAAAAAGGACACCTTGAAGGTTATATCGCTAACGCACAGACTTTTGAGTGCGCTCTCGATACAGTAGCTGATAACATGTTAAATGATATCAACCGTGGTGGTGTATCTCGTCTTGTAGCTGGTCCTTCAGCAGGTACATACATCAAACTTAACCAGCACTACTCTGATAAAGGCGCTCAGTATTTCGAAGGTATTCACCAGATGGGTGAACTTGGTGGAAAACCTGTATTTAAGGCTCCATCTGGAATCATCCCAACAGACGAAGTTCTTACAGTTTGGAAGAACCCTAATAACGAAGCAGATATTTCTATCGCATTCGGTACATTAGTTCCATTCCTTTCAACTGGTCTTATCCAGCGTAAAAACTTCTACAAAGAAGCTGGTCTTGCAACATTCGGAGATTGGGCTGTTATCAACAAGAGATATCTTGCAACAGTTAAGATTCTTCACCTCAAAGATATTACAGCTAAATAATCTATGCGGCTTAAGGGCCGCTTAAGATAATCTTAGTAGAATATAAAAAGGGAACTCTAGTAGTTCCCTTTATTTTTTTTTCTTTAATTATACTGATGCTGGTGTTGCAGCATGCTATCCTACTATTTATGCTAATTTAAATATAGGGTTTGATATGAAAGTATTTTTAAATAATAAAGAAAATCCAATACATGATATTGCACAATTAGAAAAAGATAATACTAAAAAATATCTTAATAGTAAATTTTTTTATTTTATATGTACAAAATGTAATGAAGTTAAAGAAAAAAGATACTATCAGTATGGACATGAAAATACATGTATTTGTAGAGAATGCTCATATAAAGAAACTATATCTGTAAAGTATAACGGTAAAAATCCTGGTGCTCTTAAAATGAGAGAGTCTATGCTGCAAAAGTATGGGACTACATCAACAGCATCATTTATAGACTACTCAAAAGTAGACTATGCTGCTAGAAATGAAAAATCTAAAAAAACGCTAATGGAAAAATATGGTGTTGATAATGCATCTAAGGCTGATTCAGTTAAGTTGAAAATAAAGGAAACTAATCTTAAAAAGTATGGAACTGAAGTTGCTTCGAAATCTGATATTGTTAAAGATAAAGAAAGACGAACTATAAAGGACAGATATGGTAATAATTTACCAGGCGCTATAGCTTCACATAAGAAATTTTTAGAACAAAGAAAAATTGAAACTGAAAAGCTAGAATTAAGTTGGTTAGATGAAGAAAGTTTCCACGGTAAGTATGAAAATGGCCCTATTTATTATACATTTAAGTGCAATAAGTGCGGAAGTATTTTTAAAGATGATTTCCATTCTGGATTGCCCGTATGTAAACAATGTAATCCTAGCTGGTCAAATGTTTCACATGCCGAAAAAGAAATTGTGAGTTATATTAAATCTATATATAAAGGTACAGTTATAGAAAATGATAGAATACAGTTAGAGGGTAAAGAACTAGATATATTTTTGCCTGAAATAAATTTTGCATTAGAATATAATGGAACATATTGGCATGGGTATAGAAAAGATAGCACGCTATCTATTGGCCAGTTTAAGAAGAAGATTGAAGAAAAGAAGTTATTGTGCAATAAGAAAGGCATAAGATTAGTAACTATTGATGAAGCTGACTATACCGCTAATCCTGAAGTATTTAAAAGATTCATATATGACTGTATTATGCCACGAAAACGTATTTTTGCTAGAAAGTGTGAAATTAAAGAAATTGATACTAAAACAGCGAAAGAGTTTATGGAGTATTATCATGTAAACGGGTATAGGGGCGGATATATTAAGTATGGACTTTATGATAAAGACGAAGGCTTAATATGCGTTGCTATATTTGGTCATCATCCAAAATATGAAAATGAATGCATAAGACTTTGTTACAAAACAGGAATTTCTATAATAGGTGGTTGGGAAAAAATACAGAAGCATTTCGGTAAAAAGTTTTTACATTATGTAAACTTAAAATATTTTAATGGCGTAAATAAAACAGGTTGTGGCTATAGATTTTATTTACATAAAAAGCTTATATCTAGAAACCAGTTACAGGGTAAAACATTATCTAAATATATTGATAATATAGACCCAAATTTATCAGACTTCCAGAATTGTTTAATGAATAATGGTATTGCAGTTTTTGACTTAGGTAATGATATAAGAATATATAACTAGTATAAGTGTATTTATAGGCTATTCATTGCTATCTTCATCATCGTAGCTATCTTCATCCATATAATTTTCATTTGGCTCTATACCATTTAAGTATAGGTTAGATGAGAACATTGAATGGAATGTGTCAGGAGAACATCCCCACATTATATTTTTTAAGTTACTTTCCTTATCAAATTCTAAGCTATAACTACCAGAAGAATAGTCTATCCATTCAAGGGTATTTACATTACAGTTCTTTAGCTCTGTATATTTGACATTATTACTTGTCGCTTCCGGTTCCCAAATTAGGTTTTCAATGTATGCGTTCTGTATTATAAGATTGAATACTTTTTTATTATAGCTTTCATTATTTAAGAATGGCTTTGTATTTTTAGCGATATAATCTAATAACGTTGGCAGGTCTAATATGCCCTTATTTTCTTTATCATCATAGTTATATATCATGCTTGATGTAAGCTTTTTATTATCACCATCAATTATAATTTCTCCACAGTTATTTATAAATCCTGTTTCTTTTAATGTATCTAAATATGTTATACGAGAAGCTTCATCTTCAGCTGTCATATACATACTTTCATCTACATGGTCTCTCTCAAAAAGAGATGATTTTATCCATGGACTATTAGTAAAAAATTCGCCACCATCTTCCTCAAAATGAACAGCACTTATAACGTCTGCGTTATCTATACTTCTTAATATTTCATTAAATGACCTACCAAATTTATGTTTCCATTCCGTACTAGGAATACATAAGGATTCATTATCATCTTGTACCCATGCTTTAGATTCTTCTATACTCTCTGGGTCAAATGCTAACATATATTTTAATTGGCCTTTTTCTCTATGTTTATTAGAATATTCTTTTTTATTGAAGGCTAGAACAAATAAATATCTATTATCTTCTACATAATTTTTCCAATAACCATCATCCTTTTCATACCCGATACACCATTTAGCGCCCTCGCCGCCACACTCAAAAGAATCACAATATTTCGCGGCATCATATGATAGTACAGAAAGGAATATATAATCTTCAGTTTCCAAGTCATTATGTAAAAAGAAATCATAGCCCCATGCTTTGCCTGGTTTATCAGTCGTAAACTTATCTAGGAATAGATTTTTTGCATCTTGTTTTCTATCCTTTATAGAACCACCCTTTTGTTTATACTGTATATAACTGTCTACTATCGTATTAAAAAGTTTTTCTTTATCTTTATTTTGCCAATCAAATGACATATTATTTGTATCAACATACTTTAATATCTCATCAAATGAAGGACAGTTATTTATTTTAGACGAGTAAGTATTATAAAGTGGCTCCAGAAATCTATATTTAGATGCTTCTTGTAAAATGCGCTCAAAAATGTTATTCATATAACAATTAGTAAAGTAACATATTATAAAAGGGCTACTATATAAATATGGAAAAGAAGGTTTCTCATAGAAGTTCTGAAGATGAACAATGGCAGTCCGTAAAAAAAGAAGTTTTAGAAAGAGATGGTTGTTTTTGTAGATGCTGTAGAATTATGACTCCTACCGAGTTAGGTATTCGTAATAAGTTAAATTTACCGAATTATTTATTTCAGATATTAGACCCAGCGCATTATCATTCTGTAGGCGGCCATGTAGAAGAAACTTATGATATAGATAATTTATATACTCTATGCAGGCCTTGCCATGATGCGCTTGATTCATATAGGTCGCCAGTAAATGGAAAACCAATTTCTAGAGATGAGCATGAACAATGGTGGCAACGTATAATATCATATAAGAAAGTTGAAAGTAAAAGTATTGATAGTATATTGGATGAAGGACTAAAATCAGAAAAGTTTGATCCTAATAAGTGGCTTGATAGTTAGAGGTAAATAATGAGACAATCAACTTATAAGAGGCTAAAGTTTAATAGATATACTGATGCAGAGATAAAATATATATTTGATGCGCTCTGTAATGAATATGAGCTTAATGAAGTTAAATGTTCTATATATGAAAATGATAAAATAAAAACTGATACTTATTATGTTGTACCTAGTGTTTCTGATAGAGCTGAAAACTTTAATTTTAAGATAGATGGTAATACAATAAAGTATTATTCTAGAAAGGACGATTTTAAAAAAGAATTTGCCTCAATAATTGAGGCAATTTTAATTGAATATTCTAATAAATATTGGTCTTAATTAAATTTTTTATTTAGCCATTCATTAAGAATGTCAGACTCTTCATCTTGATTTTCATTGAACTCTATAGTATTATTGAATATGTCAATAAGTTGGTCAGACAAATTAAATCTTTTACCATTTATTTCTACAGACTTTCTAATATCACCATCCTTATTTCTTTTAACCGCAGCATTCCAATCCGCCCACATTTCTATTAGATCGTATAAAGTCATACCATTTACACCATTTTCATAATGTTCAGGATGATGACTATTATTCTTATAATGATGTTCTAACGCTGGCTTTAATCTTTCAAGTGACCTTTTATATTCTTCAGACCCATAGACTTCTTTAGCTAAATTTTCTGTATTTTCATCAAAATATGGCTTTTCAAAATCCTCTAGCTTTGATTTATCATGATTCTTACCACGTTCTTTAAGAATATCACAAATTATTTTAAGCTGGTTTTGAACTTCGTCTATATGTTCTTGTGTCTTCTTTCTGCTATCTATCATACTATATTTAGTCGTCTCATAAAAGAAGCTAGCTTAGTAAAGCTAGCTTTATTTTTTACCAACCTTGAACATTATCATCTGGACGTTTTAAGTCAACGCTAATATTAGAACCACCCATTTGCGCTGTAACATTTCTAGACATTGTTGTTAAAACGAACTGATAACTTTCCCAAGACTTTAATAGTCGTTCCATTGTTGAACGCTGACCATCTGTTTTAATTACTTCAGCTTTTAATTGAGCTGCTTCTTTTCTATATACCTTAAAAAGTGTAGCTTCAATTTCTTTAGCTGATAACCACTGCGCATTTTTAACATCTTTAGTATTATAGGTATTTCTAATTTCCATATACTTATCAAAATACCATTCATCATATTTAGCTTTTGCAATTTCAGCATCTGCTTTTGCTTGTTCATATAAAGCTATTAAAGCAAATAAAGTTGGCTCATATGTAGCCAAAGCTTGGTCCAGCTCATAAAGGCTAATATCGCCTTTATTAAATTGAACCTTATTATTCATACGCTGAATCTGCTTATCAACAAAGGCCAAAAGTTCTTCGTTAGCTTTAGATGTTGCTTCTTCTACATCTGAAGACTGCGCAGCAAATGCTGCCCAAACATCTTGTTTTGACGCCTCAACATTTTCTGGTGTAATAGACGTATCATTTTTTACGTCTGTATCAGCATTTATAACTGTCTGTCTTACTGCTCTTGTTTCCATATATAATCCTTAATTTATAAGTCCATTAACTAACTTAGCATACTGGTCTTTAACTCCATTAAATATTGAATCAGTACTATATGCTACAGATTTAGGTTGACCAAAGCCAGATAAACTTTTTATAGTTCTTACGCTCATTCTTTCTTCTTTTGGCTTTTCTTTTAATTCTTTTAATATTTTCCTTTGCCTATCATAGAAAAATGGTATACCAAGATTATTACATGCCATAGCTATTCTATTTTTTTCTTCTCTACCACATACCAGTTCTATTTTAGAAAGAAACTCTTTTATTGAAAAAGAAGCACTATGTTCGCCTTCATCTATATAAACTTCTACATAGCCGGAATATGAATTTGGTATAAAAAGTAAAAATAAAAATTGTGAAAAAGATTCTTCTAATTGGTCTTGTAAAGACTGTCCTATTTCATTATTTTCCATATAGCAAAGGGCTCCATGACTCATCTCTAAGGACTTCCAAGAAATCCTTTATATTCTTATCATCTGGATTATTAGTTACATAATTTTTTGCGTCTTCATTAAGTCTTTTACAATAATCCATTGTAATTTCTAGTATATTTTTAATAGGACACATGCTAGTCATTGTAAAAGTACCATCTGGCTTAAAAGCCTTAAAAGTTTTAGTACGTGACTCTTTATAGTAGTATCCTGGCATTCCAGGCTTAGGACTTATTGGCCTATGTAAACGCATAGTCTCTGAACTTATAAACTGTGATAGTAAGCTACTACGTTCAGAAGAACAATGTTCTAGATAAAAAGCTGGAGTTGTGCCCATACTTATAAGATAAGGCGCTACTAGTAATCCAAAATATAATAAATTAAAATTATTTTTATAAATGAAATCTACTAAATCTTTATCTGGTAGCAACATCTCAGAATTAAATACATCTAAATACGCATTTCTAAATTCTTCATTTTTACCATAAAGATAATGTCCATTTATTAAAATCTGATCAACAGCATACATGCTAAGCTGATCAGTATAATTAAATTTATTTATAGACGGACCATTATATGATTCTAAAAGCCAATCTTTATTTAATTTCATTTTTGCTCTCTTAAATTAAATTTAAGGCCTCTCATTTGTCTATAACCTTGGTCATAAGAGCATTTACAGCCTCTAAAGCCATTTGACTCATCCGGTATAGTTCCTAAAAACTGGCAAAATTTACAAGTAAAATTAGTTTGGCCTAATGAATCAATATTAACTTTATCCCACTGTATTGATTCAGACTCACGAATTGTAGAAATATCACCAGTGATAATTTTTTCTACATCATCCGCAGTATAATTTACTCTTTTAACAGAAGATAACATATTATCATAATCATTTTCCTTTTTCTGGGTAGAGAAAGGAAAGAAAATAAATAAATCTACATTATCTTTAATCTGCTGATATGACCACCCTTGCGTCATGCCAATTAAGTATGCATATAAAACTAATTGGTCTTTATAAGAAGCAGCCGCAGCAGTTTTTGCGGTCTTGTAATCATATATAATCAGATGCTCTAATGATCCATCTTCTTTATATTTATAAAGAGCTAAATCTAGAGCGCCACAAAATGGCTTTCCTTCTATTTCGCCATTTGCCCAGCCTTCCTTTTCTACCTTATAGCCTTCTGCTTCTTTAGTTGCAACAAATTCTTTCCAGAAAAGCATAAAACGCCTAAGAGCTTCATCCTCTGGATATAGTGTTCTATCTACTTTATATTCTTCAATCTTATTATCAAGTATAGCTTGCATTTCTTGGTCTGTTTTACCAGTTACCATTTGTTCAGCAGTTTCATGAAATGCGAGACCCTTTGATGCCATTTCTGTATTAGCTGGCATATTAGGGTCATATGGCTTTACGTAGGAATAATAATACTTAAGAAGACAAGCGTGATAGGTTTTAAGTCTACTCGCGCTCCATTTAGCCATTATATTGCTCCCTGTCCCTGGTTTACATAAGGACTAATAGGCGTATTTTCAATCATTTCATCTGTAATTTTTCTTCCAGCATTTTTATTTATATCTACTAAAAGTTTAATAGGATTATTAAGTTCGGTAGTAAGATTAAAGTCGTCACCAACTTTTGGAAATCTTACATCTGATACGGATCCACATACTGTACAATAAGCATTAAATATATGCTCTTTTTCACAAATAGTAGAAATAAATAATGCGTTTCCACATTTACAATGTCCTACTAACTTTAGACCATTAGCCATTTTTTCCTTAAAATGCTTTAATTTTATTTGTTGTTTTCTATTCATATTTATATATTATCCTCAATCAAAATATTCATGTATATCTGAATCTGAAAAACCGAAGCCTTCATTATTAAAGCTTATATTAATACGTGCAAGCTCATCAACAAAAGATGAAGTAGGGTTCATATATAGCCTAGCGTATGCAATAATTTTTTGTTTATCTACTTTTATGTTACCAGATATATTTATACCTATAAGGTCACCATCTGCATAGATGGCTTCAACTTTTAAGTCTTTATATTCTGGCACTACCATAAAAGTTTTTGTTGTTTTACTTTGCATTGCAATTACATTATGTTCATTTTCATAATATACAATACAGTATCCATCAATATATTTCATTTTTAAGCCGTTATAATATTACCATCTATGTCGAATTCTGGACAAATCCACTTTCTTGAAGCTAAAATATCAGCATAATGTAATACATATTCATCTTGCTTCTCAGGTGGACGATTTATCAATTCTCCAGTTTTTCTATCAGTATTCCATTCTTTTCTGCCCTGATGACATTCTACTAATCTTGCGATAGTTTTAGCTTTTTCTGATGAAGGAAAAAGAGTTCTAATCATATTTGCCATTAAAGTAGGGTGGTCTGCTACAGTATATTTTTCTACTGTCGTAGATGTAGATGCATTTGGATATTTTAACAAATCATGAAGAATTGCGGCAGCTATAAGCTCATCAGACTCACTTTCTACTTCTGGTGTAGCTCGAATAAGCTCTTTTACAAGAGCTACGACATACTTAATATGTCTTATTAAGCCGCCCTTTCCATTAGAACAAGCTGGGTGATATTTTCCTGTTGATGATGCTGGCGCCTCTTTATGATAAGGATCGATTTTATCAAAAACGTTATCTAATAATATTCTAACATCTGTTGCATTTATATTTTTAATTTCTGGCTCAAAAATTTCTTGCCATGATTTATGTGTATAAGGCATGTTTTCTCCTTAATTTAATTTTTTTAAATATTAACTTTCAAGTATTCTATTTAACTAGAAACTTATTATTGGTATGACTAATTATAAAGAAATATATGATTTATTATAATTACTAATTATTTAATAATAGTTCGGATATAATATCTAATAAAAACATATATTACCTTGTTTAGGAGAATAATACATGAGTGCAAATGCAAAAGCAATACAAGCGTTAGTAAATCGTGGTGCTGACGCTATGGATAATATGTACGATGTAAAGATTCAGTTCCCCTGGGCTGATTCTGGAAGCATCGTAACAACACGTATAGATGGCTTTAATGTACCAGAAGCATCAAATGATGGCTATGATATATCATACCACGGAGTTTCTATGAAACGCCCTAGCTCAAAACAAACAATGACAAGGGGTTTTGAGTTAACATTTACACTTGATGCAGCTTATGCTCTCTACGGCGAATTTATTAACTGGCATATGATGGCAACAGACCCAGTAAATGGTGGTGTTGCTAACTGGGCAGCCGCTCTTGGTAAAATTGTTGTTGAGGGACTTTCTGGCGCATACAATGGTACTTCGCCAAATGATATCTACGATTCTGGCGACTTCTCAATTAAGGGTGATGCAAATCCAAAATGGACATTCTATGATGTTTGGGTTAGCAAAGTTAGCCAGCCACAGTTCAAAACTGATGGTGGTAATGCTCTTACTTATACTGTATCATTCAACTTTGGCGATTGTGACTATCCATTCTACAATGCTACTGGTATTACCGGTACTGGCGCTGGTGGTGCTCTTACAAACTAAGTAGAATCATAAAATCATAACTTAGAAAGGCTCCTTATCATGGGAGCCTTTATTTTTACTAATTTACATATATGGCAACTGATAATAGCGAAACATTAAAGGCTATTAATGAATTAAAGAAAAATCAAAAACAGTCTGTTAGTACTGAATTATCAAGTAATGTATCCTCTTTTTTAGGTAAGCCACTAGAAAAAATAATGAGTGACCGAAATGCTACGTCATATACAAGCAATAGCAATTTCGAATTATCAAAAAGCCCTAGTAAAAATATTTCTTATAGAGACTTATTAAAGAATGTAAATAATGTTAAAACTAATACATCTGAGCAAAACTTACTATATACTCAAATTCAGCCTACATCAGAACTTATAGATTCTTTACGAAATAAAATTCTTGAAATATCTATGAGAGGTGAGTCGCTTCCAGAAAATGGATTTAATAGATTACAGCCTTATGATCAGTGGGAAGCCAACTTTGAATTATATGAAAGCCAGAATACAAAATATACAGATTTTAATGATTCTAATAATAAGTCTGATAAGAACTCAGAGATAAAAAAGCTAAATACTTTTGCTAATCCTGGTAAAGTAAAAAAACCAGAGGAATTAAAAAATGCTGTTGTAAAGGCTATATTATATGTTTCTAAAAGTGAATATGTTTCTGGTAATGAAGATAAAAGCGGACTTGAACTATATAAAGCGACATATCCAGATATACCAGAAGATGAACAGAAAGATAATAATGACAGGCGAAAATTATATTTTATAGCTAGGTCTATCACCGATGCTTTAACAGAAGACGAATATAAAAAATTTATATCTGGATATAATAATAATGATAGCTTTGAAGCACATTCTAAAAAAATTATAGATAGAAACTATGTAGAAAAAGTAGAAGATAATGACCCAAACTTTAGAAAATATATAAATGCTGGTACAGCTGCATTATATCCAATGAGTAACTTAACTGGCGCTGATGTATTAGCGGATAAAGACCAGGAACTCGAAAATATATGGGATAATTCTGGTGGCAACTGGTGGTATTCGTCTAATAAAGGCTCGCATAATATAAGCGAAGTTTTATATAGCTTATACAAAAGTGGTAGTGATTCTGGCGATAATTCTAGCGACTTCGGATTATCTAAAGGTGGTCTTTTAGGGTCAGATAGCCAAATATCACCCGGCTTTGATATATGGTCTAATAATGGCGTTGCGGCACAGCTTACAGCCGGTGGTTTAAATTCTAAGTCTACAATTGGACTCGTAACTGACTATTTACTAGATTTTAAGAAATACTATCGTACTAGAGGTAATAAATTACGAGCGGCAACCGTTATTGGCTATAGAAACTATAACGCTAGCGGACGTGGAATAACAAGCTATATTTCGGTTAGTCCAGAGGTATTACCGGGTAAGGATGAATATGAAGCTAAGTTTGGCTTCTCTTATGGTAGGGGCCAAGCTTTAAAAAAGCGAATGTCAGATGGCACATTAGGTGGTAAGCATACTTCAAATAATTATGCTATACAAGCTATTTATGACTCTGGTCCAGATTTTATGGCTAACATGTTTGATATGTGCATATTCGCTTACAAAAGAGGCGAAGTTCCATCAGTTAGTAAAGCTGTAAAATTAGCAACATTCAATATTGGACCAAATACGCCATATAAAGCAGCTGATGGTACAAAAGTATCATCTTCTCAATTTAAAAAAGGTATACCAGCTTCACAAGAAGACACATTATCGCTAACCGAATCTGATTTTTTTACTAGGGTTCAAAATATAACTATTCCAGAAATGAAATCATCTACTATAGAGCTTAAGGTACTTGGTCAAACATTAACAAAGCCTATAGCACTTATGGAAAATGATTTCACATCAAGCTTTACTGTTGAACAGGATACTGGCCTAGAATATATGAGGCTATTTAACCGTTTAGCTGGGCTATCTTTGATGATGGAAATAGATGGCCAAAAACCTAAAGATTATACATCAAATTATGGCCATTATAATAATTTATTTGCTAATAGGGCTAATAGTGGAAACTTAAAAGATGGAAATGGTAATTTTGCTATAGCTGTTAAATTAAGAACTATGCATAATGCTTTTATACCATATAACAACTATATAGTATTTGAAGATGTGAAGTTTCTTGGTGGTGGTCAGGTAAATTTTAAGGCGGGAAATGCGGGCCTAGCAACATTTACTCAAAAATTTATATATAAGAATGTTGGTATATTACCAGTTCGGAACGAGTCAGTAAAAGAAGAAAAGATAATGACGCATACTGGAACTTGGGCTACTTTTGGTCAAGACCAGAATAATTCATCTAATAGCTTTGCCATAGACAACCCGCATGAAATGAATGGATTTATAAACCCTAAAGATTAGGAATTAAATAATGACTTTTGAAGATTATATCAGTAAATTAGAAAAAAGAGCTCAACTTCCTCAGTATATATCATCGAACTATGAAAATAACTTTAATGTTGATGAATCTAAATATACAAAAGAATATACAAATGCATCTAGCGATATGACAGCTTGGGATTCTGAACCTTATGAGAATGCAGATAGTCTTGTTAGATATAGCAATAGTTCTAAAGTTTATAAAAATGCTGATTCACAGAGTTATAATGCGCAATATCACGATTTAGAAACTGATAAAGGGCCTATTACAGATAGGCAATCTACTATTGAAACTAACTCACAAGATATTACAGCTGTTCGTAATGACACAACTGGTAAGTATATAAACATAAAAAATGACTTTGTAACTGATGTAAAAACTTCAAAGCTAAATCATAGTTTTGGCATGGTTATAGATACGTCGGAATTATATGGTTTATTAAAAGAGAAATTAGAAGAAAACTCTGTACAGAAAGATATACAAGATGACTATACATTAAATGAAAATGGCCAAAAAGTTCATAACATGGTCACAGCTAAAAATTTAATAAATAATAGAACTATAAAAAATGTACTTTATAGTATAACAACTTATACCGAAAATAAAGTTACAAATAGCAATATTCCTTTACGTATAAATGGAAAAACTGTTGATAGCCAATTTAGCGAAAAAACTATAAATGGTAAGCTACATCATTTATATCATAATTTTAATTTGGAAGAGCATAATATAAGCCAAAGAAATACCGATGATGAAAGCGGAATTTTTGCAAAAACGAGCTTTAACCCAAAAAATGGTGAAACAGGAAAAGTAGACCTAGCACAAAAAGAAAAAGCTTATAAAACTCATCTTAGGAACTACTGGAAAATAAATGCCGGAAATAATTCTTCTGGCGCTGCATTTTATGGTTTAGGAAATATGCAAACTACTGTAGATAATGGCTATAGACAAAGGCTTATTGATAGATTAGCTGGCGTTTCTGATAGTGACTCTAATAAGTCTGATAGTACAAATTTCTTAGCGGGCCCTGGCGTTGATACTGAAACATATATAGAAAATATGGGCGTTGGTGACTTAATGTCGCTAGGTGGACTTAAATTAGGAAGCTGGCAAAATTCTGGTGGACTTCCACAATCTGTATTAAATGATGTTGATGCATTACGCTATGGTACACCAGAAAAGAAAGACCTTATTATAGATTCAGGACGTTTTAAGGCCAATTCAATTAAATCATTAGATGACTCTAACTTCCCAGAGATGGGCCCTAAAAGACGTATATATGCACTTATGAGGTCTTCTTTTGGCGCAGATGCTATGAGGTCGCCTTATTATAGAAAGCAAATGCTAGCATTAGGTAATGAGGTAAATTTACTTAATGCATTTGTTGATGCGGATAGAGTTACTAAAACAAGCTATAGGATAGGCTTTATTGACGAAGGCGCTAGTGGAAGTAGATCTGATGAGCCAAAATATACAAAACATGCCGCTTGGGTTATGAAAAATGGTCAAAAAGAATTATGGAGTAATTCATCGACTGCTATTGGTAAGCTCTTACGTCGTATGCCAGACTTTATGGGCAATATGTATAATGTTTATTTTACTATAGGCCAGCTTGTAGTTGGTTATGGTGATGGTAAAGCAAGTTTTTATGATAGAAAAAATAGCAAAAATTATAAAAATGGCTACATTAAAAATGAAATTACGTTAGAAGACTCGCTAAAACGATATTTTAATCCAGATATGTTTTTTAGTAGCGTATTTGCTGCAAGATGTACCAGTATACAAGTTAAGTTACCAGAGCTAAAAGCTAATTCTATGCCTGTTTTAGGTAGAAAAGTTGCA
>Ga0326512_10000541_pt1 | contig 33320 bp, 38 predicted proteins | sample 1_2617_0518_D_FD_203652 | JGI IMG/M metagenome (GOLD analysis project Ga0326512, IMG submission 203652) | Bovine rumen microbial communities from UC Davis, California, United States - 1_2617_0518 | ecosystem: Host-associated > Mammals > Digestive system > Stomach > Rumen | place: USA... | reverse complement strand
TATCTAGAAAAGAAGGTCAGGAAACCAGTTTATTTCATATCTTTGATTTAATAATGTCTTTAAAACAGAGGGGTTATAATGTAATAGTTTCCGCAGACCAGGCATACTCTAAACAAATTCTTCAGGATTGTGAACGTGAGAATATTCAAACAAATGGACGAATATCTACGGACAATGTACCTTGCGAACCGGCGATTTATTTAAAAAATCTTATTCTTCAAGGTTTAATAAGTATTCCTAAAAATAGAAGACTACTCCGAGAGGCGTTTGATCTTAAGTATGTACCTACTAAGAAAGGATTTAAGATTGATCACCCCATCAAAGCTACTCAGAATGAATCAGTTTTTGATGTAAATGATGGTAGGGGATCTAAGGATGTCTGGGATAGTTTGGCATCGGCTTGTTATAGTCTTAAGATGTCAATAGATGCAGGAGAAGAAAGCGGATATTCAAGTGGAGTAGATAAACAATTGTTATCTATAAAATCTATGACAACATCAGCTGCGGAAGAATCTAATAGAGCAATACAGTCGATGTTAGAAAGTATATTTTAAAGTGATATGATAATATTAAGAGATAAAACTTTTTCTATAAAGGAAACCAGGGAGAAGGTTCCTAAAGATATCCTAGAAAAAGCTAATAGAGATGGAGTAGTGCAGCAGGATCGAGAAGGAAGATGGAGAATTATAAATAGAAAGAAAGGTGTCTATTGGAATCAAATCTATTCTTCTAAGGAACGTGGTCAGGCAGCTTTAGCAGCTTATCATGCGAATAGACATTAAAAAAAGAATAATAAAAACTATGTTAATAAAAAGAAACGTATATTTCTCTGCAGTTGATGAAGAGACGGGAGAAGAGAGACTATTCTCTGTAAACGAGATCATGACAGAGGAAGAGTACCTAGAAAGAATGTATTCAGAAGAACAAAGGGAGTTTTCTTCTAAAGCTCAGAAAGCAAGAAGAGCTAAATTTGACGTTAGCGTAGCCAAAGAAATGTATGGTGAAACGGAAGGCAATACTAACGACCTGGATAAGTTAAAGAGGGTAGGCAGAAGAAAAGCAAAGCAGAGAACTATAAGCAGGGTAAAAACAAAAGATGGAGGAAGCAGATTAGCTTACGACTATGGAATAGAAGATTTATCAAAAAATACTAAAAATGCTATTCTAGATGCTTCTAAAGGAAAAGAAAAAGCAGTAGATGAAGTTGGGTGGAGGGCACTACTTCAAAAGGCTGGTAATGCTGATAACCCTAACTCCAAAAAATTTAAGTCTGCTCAGAAAGTACTCGATAAACTCGACGCAATTGAAAATAGAGCTTCCAGAACAGCTAAATTAAAAACAGCTGGTAAAATTGGCCTTGGTGCCGCTGCATTAGTTGGTGGTGGTGTAGTAGCTAAGAAAATATACGATAAGAGAAAGAAAGACGATGATAATATTAAGGGATAAAGAGTTTTCTTCTAAAGCACAAAAAGCCCTTAGAAGCGTCGTTGATACTAGTATTGGGAGAAACTGGCATAAGGAAGCTTCTAAATTTTTTAGGCCCGAACTTGTTGGCAAGGAATCTGTTAGCAATTTTAAGAGTATAGGTCGTGCCGTGCAAAGAACTCCCCAAGTTAATGTAAAGACTCTTCATGGTAGAATTAATAAAAGGGGAGCAATTAGAAATTTGCAGAAAGAAGGATTAATAGATGAGTGGACTGCTAATAATACTATCAGTGCAGTTAATCGTAGGTAGAACCAATCCATTTTAAATAAGTTATTTTCAGTAGCTCAACTGAAGAAACAATAAGCCGCCCCGACATTCTCTTCTTAGTTTGGACCGGGGTGAGGAAAATAAATAAATAATCCTCTTCTATTTAGTAAAATTATGATAGTAAAAAGAAAATTATATTCAGAAAAAACAAAAGAAGAAATGATTTTAGGTTCAGGTCTTTTTGGAGGGGCTGCTATAGGTGGCATATTAGGAAGAAAATATCGATTAAGAAAAGAACAGAAAGATGCTGAAAAATCTTATAACCCAGAAGAACATGCATCTGAGTACGACCATTATTCTGAGAAGGCAAGAAAAAGGTTAAAAGAGCTTAGAAAAGAGAGAAAGAGGCTTATTTCTGGGAAAGATAAAGAGTACGGTGATGATTACCTTAGTAGATTACGTGATTTAGAATATGAAGAGAATGATCTTGAGGGTACAATCACGGGTAGTGAGGAAAAAGCAGCAGATATTAGATCTAATCCAGAAAAATATAGAAAAGATTACGGTTTAAAAGCAAAACAAAACCTAAAAAATAAAATACAGGATCAACCTATAAGTAAAAGTAATATTAATAAATATGAAAAACGTGGTATGATTATTGGTGGAACTTTAGGTGCAGGTCTTGGGTTGGTAGGTGCTTTAAAAGCGCGAAAATAGAAATATAAAAAAAAGAATAATAAAAACTATGTTAATAAAAAGAAACGTATACTTCTCTGCGGTTGACGAAGAAACGGGAGAAGAGAGACTATTCTCTGTAAACGAGATCATGACAGAGGAAGAGTACCTAGAAAGAATGTATTCAGAAGAACAAAGAGAGCTCGGTGATAAGCCCAAGAAGAACCTTATTGGTAATCAGAGTAGCTATAGAGGTAATGGTCGAGCTTATATTCTTGGTGGTGGTGAAGCTGGTATTATCGGCCGTGCTGCAGGTAATTATGCCGCTACAAAAGCCGCCAGGCAGGGTAAATCTGACGAAGAAGTAATGGATAGAGGTAAGAAAGTGGCCGGCAGTGTAGGTGGCGCTACTGGTGCTGCTTTGGGCGCTATTGGAGCTTATACGGGAGGAAAGTCTATGATGCGGGTCTCAGGAAAGACTGTAACTGATCTTGGCCATTCCGCTCAGCGAGCCGTCGGCGGTGTTGTAAAGAAAATTAACACAAAGGCTGCCGAGAATGGAAATAAAAAACTTTATAAGATTACTAAAACTGCTATGCAGAAAATTGGTAAGGCTAGTGGTTCTAAAGTAGGAAGAGGTGTCGCTGCGGCTGGAATTGCCGCTAATGCTGTAGGTTTCGGTGCTCTTGGTACTCTTGGTGCACGCACTGGTGTAAAAAAAGCAATTAGAGAACGTACGGAAAAAGCGCAAACCGAAAGAGATAATAGATAATATTGTTTTATGATCTATTGGTGTAAAATCCCATAACGAATTTGAAATAAGAATTCTCCTGTTCAATCAGATTATGGGAACTAATTGTAATATAAATAGTTTAAAGATAATTATGAAAAAGAGCGAAGGATTTTTCCAGAAAATGTTTGGATCGTTCTCGGTTGGAAATTCCCGAGTTCCATTACATAGTAATATTTTTAAAGGTTCTGGTTACTCGCAGATAGGGGGAACTGGTAAATGGTCACAGGGTCAAAGACAAAGCCCTCTACTAGGAAATGCTAACCCAAGTAATTTAATTTCAGGCTATTATCAAAGAGTAGACGAATTAAAGGGTTATCAGCTTCTAGACATTGTTAAGTTAGCTACAAATTTCTTTGCCGACTATGTTGTGAATTTCCTAGAAGACTCAAGTCAGCAGGTAGTTACTATACTTGATGAAGATGGTGTAACTGTAGATGAAGTAAAGACAGAGCGAATTAATGAAGCACTAACGAAGGATATAAAAATTTTTGATTATATAAGAGATCATATAAAAGATATAGTTTATTATGGTCAATATACTAGTATCATTTGTCAGAGCATAGACGACCTAGGACATCGTAAGTTCAGATTGGAAGAACTAAATGATCCTGTTTCCGTAATCTCTAAGAAAAAGAGAAATGCTGATGGTGGTACGGATGAAACTTACTTAGCGAGGGGTGAAGATGGTAAGATTTATGAGATTGCTAAGAATGATGCATTTACGTTAGGAAGTGTTAATCTTCGTCTTGTAAATGACTTAGATGATAATTATAATAGTAAATCTAATCAACCTAAGCCAACTTTTGGTAAGAGCTCTGATAATTCAAACTTCTCTAAAGTAGTTAAGCAGTGTTCTTATTCAGCGGGAGAGCCTTTATTCTATTCTCTTATCTTGAAAGTTAAGGAACTAATTATAAAGGAGTTACTAGTATCTCTGATCTCATTAAGGGATTTATCAAGTGTACAAATTTTCCTATTACAGTTCGATAAAAGTACTCCGATGGAAACTGCCAATGAGTTATGTGCAAGAACTACTAAACTAGCAAATAATACAAATGAACTAGCTTCTTTCTTAACTAGTCAATTTGATGTTGTTAGTTTTCTAGAGAATACGTTGGCTCAGTCCGCAAAATTCGTACCTGACTATAATTCTACAATAGGAAATAAGAATAATATGATTCCACTTGATAAATTGAGTGATAAATTACTCGATATCATGCAGAATCTAGACAATTGTAGAAATAATGTTCTTAGTCCATTAGGTATCCCAAGTACTATCCTAGATTCAACTAGTGGATCCAAGTGGGCAATTTTACAACAGTCAGAGAGAGCAAACAGCAGGGTAACTGGATTTATGACTGGATTAAAGGACTCTGTTACCAATCTTGTTGGAATATTATATAATATTTTATATGACGAAGAGATAGATCCTAGTTTAATAAAGTTACATATATCTGAGAAGACTAGTGTAGAGTATAATAATCAAATTAATCAGTCCGAGTCTATCAGTAACTTGGTAACAGGTATAACAACAATTCTAACGAATTCACTTTCTACGTTAGAGAATGCTGCTCCTCTTATTGATACAGAAGCTTTCTTGAATTATATTAGGAACTTAATTAAAGATATTGATCCTGATACTGAATCATTAATTAGTGATGAAACAATAGAGGCATATGCTAGGTTTATTCAAGCAAAACTATCAGCTACAGCAGAACAACAATTTGGTATAGATCCTAGTATTCTTATGCCAGAGAAAAAAGAAGATAAAGAACTATTGTAATTATGGAGGAAGATAAGAAAGATAAAGTAGCGAAAACTGGCATTCTCGCTGGTGGTATTTTAACAGGTACTGGAGCCACATTAGCTGCTCTTAATACACGCATGGCCAAAAAAGCTGCCACTAATCCAAAATTAAGAGAGGCTATAGTGAAGGTAGCTGGTGAAAAAGGCTATGAATCCGCGGCTAAGATGTTAAAAGCTAATAGAAATGCGGGTGCAATTGCGGCAGCAGTAGGAGCACCGATTCTTGCGGTATCTAGTTACAAACATTATAAAAATAAAAAGAATAAGAAGGATGATAGTGCTAAGGGATAAAGAGTTTTCTGTCCCTAATGTTGGTGAGACAATCTCTTCAAAATCTCAAATTCCCCAGCAGGAGGATGTTAATTCTCAAGAGCTTACTTCAAGAGACCTTCTATTAGAACAAATGAGATTACAAAGGCAACAGAGATTAATCCAGCACCAGAAGGCTCAGTTACAAGTAAAAGAGAACATGGCTAGGGCTAGGGCTTTAGCGCAACAACAGAGATTGGAGAGAGAAAAGGGTGAGGATGATCAGAAAGACAGTATAAGGATTAAACAGATGGAAGAAAATTCTAACGTAGCTAAGAATACTAGTAGTCTGTATAAAACAAAGTCTCGTCCTATTACACCAATTTCAATGCCTAAATAAATTAAAAATATGAAAGAAAAAGAAAAAACTTTTACTGAGAGTGTAGAAGAGGGATTAGAGGAAGATAAAGGAACTGTTTTTAATCCCTTGAAACAAATGGCGGGATAAAAAAGAGAAGGACCTTAATTTAGTCCCTCTCATACATTGGATCTATGTGTATAATCAGCTTTATTATTTTGCCAATTACCTCAGAAAATTTTTTAACATATGATTACCCTCATCCCCCTATATATTGTTTGTATTTTGGGTGAATTTGAGAATAAGGTTTAATGCTTCTCTCTTTTGGTAGATTTGTATAGTACAAGAGGAGGAAGAATAACAGGAGAAACAAATGATAATATTAAGAAATAAAGAGTTCTCAAAGAAGGGAAAGAAAGATGAAGAGACTACGGGAGCTGCTATGTTAGCTGGTGGTGCTCTTGCGCCAATAGCAGGTCATGTTATTGGGGATAAAATCACAAAGAAAAGTGGGTACTTAATGAGTTCTGATATAACGGCGAGAGATAAGGATCAGGTAAAAAGAAAACTTCTCCAAAAGGCTAAAAAACAGGGAATAAAGGTAATTAATGCGCCTGAGTTTGAAAATTCAGTTTATACTGGAAGTAAGGCGGGTAGAGAGTTTCGTAATACAGTTGCTGCTGGGTTGAGAGCTTTGAGAAAACATGGATATGGTGACCGTGCCAAAGATATATCAAAGCGGCTTGGTTATCTTCTTAAAAAGAACGGAACGTCAAAGGTTTGGAATAATATAGGAAAAGATCGAGTTATATTGGGGAAAGGAATACTTTCCGACGTTGACTTCTTATCTCACGAACTAGGCCATGCTCAGTACATGAAAGCAGGTAGATCCAAGAGCATAGTAGGTAAAGCTGCCAATAATCTTCGTCCGATCTCAGAAGCCGCAACAGGAAAAGGTGGACAAGTACTTTCATTTGCTCACGGTTTTAAATCAGGGGTAAAAAATGAAAGAAATAAACAAAAAGGCAAGAAGTCTAATACTTGGGATAAAGTAAAATCGGTTGCTGTTCCAGCCGCACTCGCCGCACCAATGTTGATTGCAGAAGGTAAGGCTAGTCTTAACGGTCTTAAGTCAATGAAAAAGGCTGGTGCTAGCAAGGAACTTATGAAACAGTCGGCTAAACGACTTGGTGCCGCTTGGGGAACTTATGCTGGACAAGCAAGTAAGAGTGTGGTTTCTGGTGGCGCAGGAGATATAGCTGGACGAGGCTATGCTAAGTTAACTAAAAAGAAAGACGAATAATGATAATACTTCGAGATAAAAACTATTCAGGTTATCAACCCACATTTGGAGTTGGTTATGTTGATTCTGTACAAATCAAGCAAGGGGTGGATGACGGCGTATACCGAATAGCAGACATTCTCGATAAAACTGCTGATTATGCAGAGAATTCTCATCCAATAGTTAATAAAGCTTCTAGAAAATGGAGAGATAGAATTACTGGATATACAAGGCCTATTAAGAAGATGCTTACTAGGAAAAAGAAACAAGATATTGGGCAAAAATGATAATACTGAGAAATAAGGAGTTTTCTTCTAAAGCACAGAAGAAACGAAAAGAGAGGTGGGAAGTTCTCAAAGGCCAAGACATTATAGACTGAGAAAATAAAAGACTGGGTAAGAATGCTGATGAAGCTTTGGAAACTTACAAAAAAGCGGGACTTCCGGCGGATGATCCGAGAGTAAAGATGGCCAGAAAAGAGAAGGCTAGAACAATAGTTGATAATCAGCTGAGTAAGGAACTTCGTGCCAATCCTAATGTTGGTAAAGAAACTAGTGGTCCTGCAGGCTTCGTAAACGATATGAAAGTTTTTGATAAAAAATTAGCTCGGTCTGGAGCTTCTAATCTCGAGGAATATGAAGCAAGGGGAGGTAGTTCTGAGCGACTCAAACAAACTCTTTCTCGTCCGCGTGGAGTCAAGAAAATTAGAGGAGCAAAGGAACCAGCAGGTACTATCACCCCAGAAGTTAAACAGGTTAGAATTCTAGGTTTAAATCCAAAACACCAAGAAAAGTTTTATGAGAATAGAAGAAAACGCGCTGCTGTTAGGGAGTCTATTGCTAAACATGAGGCTAAGGCTGCTGAACTTCGTGCCAAAAAAGCCATGTTTAAAAATCTCAAAACAGCGGGAAAAATTGGTCTTGGTGTAGCAGGTGCCGCAGGACTTGGATACGGTATTAAGAAGTCCATTGACAAGAATAAGAATAAAGAAAGATTATGAGGAAAATAATAATATTAAGAAATAAGAATTATTCTGAGTCTCGAAAAGAGGTTTGGGAACGGGAGAAAAAGGAAGAAACGAAACGTAATGAAGAAAGAGACCGTCTTCTTAAAAAACTTCCCAAGGAAGATCAGGAACATGCAGCAAGAATGTGGAGAGATACTGATGCTGCTGGTAGAGCGGCGTCTGCAGCAATAGATAGAGATCATAGCCTATTAGGTGCAGGGGCTGGATATTTAGCTGCCCGGGCTGGAAAGGCCATGTTTAGAAAAGCTGGGAAAACGGTAAAACATGGAAAGCTTATCTCAGCTGGCTCTGCATTACTTGGCGCTCAACTTGCTGCCCGAGCAGGATATAAGAAATCCGAACGCATAGGCCAAGATATTTGGAACGAAGGCGATAAAAGAGAGATGGATTTTATTAAAGCGGATAAAAAGACTAGAGAGAAGATGAAAAAAGACTATAAACCAATCTCACCGCTTTGGAGAAAAAAGACAAAACAGTAGTCCTTGAAAATCATCAATAGGAATAAAAGCTCTAATAAAGGTTAAACCCACTAGCATTGAAACAAGATGCTTATGCTTCGATGCAAGGTGGGAACTAGTGATATCTTGTAGTATTTTGCAAGATTGAAGATTATATTTAATAAATTTTATAAATATTATGGATGTAAGAGTAAGATGTTGCGGGTTAGGCCCGAATCACTACGCCGCTGATGGTTCTCACCTTGGGGAAACAGTGATACGTAATTATCTCGAATCCAAAGACTACAAACTCTCTGTCGAGGGAAAATTAACTATGGGTTATTTGACTCATCGTGGTCGCTCATTAGAAAGCTTAGGCGACTCTATTGGCAATCCTGGCGTTGTGAAGAAAGTAATAGGTCGAGACGATGCTGGACTTTGCGTAGGACAAAACTTACCTACATTCACCCACTACGTCAAAGAGTTTTATGTAGAGAATGTACCCGGGGAAGGTCCGTTCTTAATGGCACTTGTTCATATTTTTGATGAACAGGATTTTGATCATGTAGCTGCAGAAAATATTCGCAGATTGAAAGGATTAATTAGATCGGGGGTTAGATTAACTTGCTCCTTGGTAGTCCTTGCATTCTGGGATTCTTCTTCAGGTAACGGTGTAGATGAAGCCGTTGAAATCAAAGCCATTAAATCTTTAGATTGGACGATTAATCCGTCATTTGGTCCTTTAGCAAGAATTACAGAGGTGATTGATGATGATGTCCAAAAAGAGGACCTCACTAAAACTTTCTCTGAGATAGAGAATGATATTACATTTATTAAATCTCAACCTAAAGAAGGGGAGATTAAAGTAAAAGTATTCTCAGATCTCAACGCTCTTGGTTGTGGTAATATGCCAAAGAGTTCTAAGATAAATGGAAAATTCTGTAAGTTAGGTGCAAAAGAATTCTCAAGTGTTTGCTCTATCATTGAAACTACCAATGATTCACCAACCGCTATTGTTAAAGAAAAGATGGAATCTGTCGTAGAAGAGCCTAAACAAAAAGATTTCTCTATAGGTACACTTAAGGAGAGAGTGAGATATGCAAAATTCTCCCCTAGAGTAAGATTCCGTAGGTTATTCTTGGAGTATAAGCAATTAGTGAAACAAGCGGGCGGTGCTGATAAGATTGATCCAGAGACACTAAAAATTATGAAATCATTATTCTTATCAGATATTAATCAAATTTTCTCTGGCCTTACTACTGAAATTTTGGCTGGAAAGCAGATTAATACGTTAATTGGTGCCTCTAGTTTAGGTAAAGGTGTTAGACAGGCTGCACAGAAATTACAACTTCCCTACAGAATGGCTTTCCAAGAGATGCAAAAGACTGGAAAACTCACTCCTATGAGATTTCAGAAAATAAAAGATGCATATACTGAATTTGCATTATCTATGGTAGAGGAAGTTTTTGGCAATTCACAGATTCCAGAGGGACTTGAAAAAGAACTAGAAAATGAGGAGGCATAACTATGGGTAGAATTAAGTTGTTTAGTGATAATAGGCGTAAGTTATTTTCCTCTTCTCCAGATTGCGGAATAGTTCTTAGAGAGTTGATTTGCAAAGATTGTGGTCATGTTATTGAGACAGCAGAGCACCCAAGTCATGCAATCTGCCCTAACTGTGGAGGAAAAAGACTGGATATCAAGCTATTTAAGACAAAAGAGGTAGAAGATACTCCTGAGGTAGAAAAGACATTTACCAGAAAAGAGTTATTCTTAAGCGACTATGAAAAAAAGCTTAAAACTTATTCAGGTAAACAGATTAAGAAAGAAGAATTTGATAAACTTTTTTCAGCTGATCTTATAGAGAAAGGTTTTGCCGAGATTGTTGATGATGATCAGGTAAATATAAGTCCTTTTGCATTTGAAGCTGAGAGAACTTTTTCAAAACTAATTATATCTGTAACTAAGACTCTTGAACTTGATCCTGAAATTATGAGGGGTGACGTTAAGAAAGAGGAAATTATAGATAAACTGGAGGATGAAGGTAAAATTCCTGAGAAGGAAATTTTGATCCTCAGAAAAGCCCATGATATTCCCGTAGAGCATCATTATAGTGAAGATGAACAGGACACTTGGGTAGAAGACTCTAGTATCATACCAGACTTAGAGTTGGAGTACAATAATCAGAGTTTTGGTATGGAACAATTTATAAAGATAATCAGAGACCGTTATCCTGATGCCCCTGAAAATATACTAGATATTTTAGTAGATGCAGGAACAGTACGTATAAATGGAACTCAAGTAACGATTCAAAGTAACAGTAAGAAATAAGATGAAAAATACAAGATTTATGGAGCTAATGTTCTCAAATACTGACGAGGAATTAGCAAAGCAAGTTGACAACGATATTAAGTCCGCACAGAAAAACGGCGTTGTTGACACAGAAGAAATTAAATACGAAAAAACAAATAATGGAGACGATGTAGCTATTACTGACAAAGAAACCGGTGAAGTAACTATCGCTCAGAAGAACCCAGACGAGGCCGATACGTATGACCTTATTGCCGTTCCGGATGGACAGCTGGAAAAGTTTGTTCACCCGTCTGCAGATGGTGTAACTAAAGGTACTCAGGTTGGTGCTCCTGATGAGAAGGTAGAAGATCATTTTGGTGAAGGTGATGTAATTGCTCCTAATCTCCCAGACGGTGGTCGTAATGATGAGGCTGGACATGAAAAGAGCGTAGAGGATACTGCAAAAGAGGGTCCTCAGGGCGCAGATGCTTGTCCTGCTTGTGGTAAAACTCCATGTGAATGTGATGAAGAGAAAGAATTTAGTGTATCAACTGATAACACAGTTCTTCAAAGACTTTTCTCAATGCCTCAGGAGCTTGTTGAATACTTATTTAGCGAGGTAATCGATTCTTGTGAAACATCTAAGGTAGGTGATTTGAAGATCGAGAAGTGCGAAGATGAGGATAATGCTGTAGTAGTAACTAGCGAATCAACGGGCGATCAGGCAAAGGTTAAGCTTGATGATGAAAACATGGAAGTAACTGAACTCGAGAGCAAGGCATTTAGTAACGATGAGCAGTTCTTACCACTCTTCGTAGTAGGTGTTCAACCATACGACCACATTATTATTGACGCACAGGAATACAGTGAGGAAAGTGCAAATGAATTAAAGGCTCAGTTAGAGGAAGATGGCATAGAGGCTGTTCAAATTTTTGATGATGAGGATCAGGCTCGTGATTATGCTATCGGTCTGCTTGAGGCTCTTGGCGCTGACCCTGCAAACGGTGATGTAGACGAACCAGAATTACAGAAAGAGTATAGTGATGCTGTTGGTTCTTCTGTATATGCTTCTTCTTACAGAACTGGTGATACTGTATTTATGTCAAGAATGTTCTCTGAAAATACAATGGGTGTAGCCGAAACACGCGATGCTGTTGAAAAAGCAATTAGTGGTGGAAAAGAGATAGAATTTGACGGTGTAGTTGTTACCCCAATTGATGCCATTAACGCAATCATTACTGATGGTGCAGAAACAACTAAGGCTACTATCGATGGTGAAGACATGAGACTTGAGAATGTATCACCGACGGAGGCTGAAGCAATGAAGGGTAAAGAAAGTATCCTTGAGGTTGAGTCTGACGAGAATAACCAGAGACCTGAGGACGAGGAAGAGAAAGAATTCTCTGATGTATACACTAATGACGCAGAAACACGTTACTTCTCAGAGAGTGAGGAAATGACTGACTACATGGTTAGACTATTCTCTGAGGAATCTGATCAGAATGCAATCGAGGCTGCTATTGAGTCTGGTGAATCTATTGAGACTGACAATGAAATTATTACACCTATCGATGACGAAACTGCTGTCGTAGAGGACAAGGAGAATGGTGAATTTACTAAGGTAACTCTTCTTGACGAGGATGCCATGAATGTCCATCCACTTGGTGAAGATGAAGCTGAAAATCTACTGGGAGAGGGTAGTGAAGCTGATGAGGAAGAAAAAGAATTCTCTGATATATACACCAATGATGCAGAAACTCGTTACTTCTCTGAAGATGAGGAGATGACTGACTACATGGTTAGACTATTCTCTGAAGAGGCCGATCAGGATCATATTGAAGAAGCAATCGAGTCTGGTAAATCTATTGAGACCGACAAGGAAATTATTGCACCTATCGATGATGAGACTGCTATTGTAAAGGATAAAGAGAGCGGTGAATTTACTAAGGTAACTCTTCTTGATGAGGGGGCTATGAGTGTTCATCCACTCAGCGAGGACGAGGAGGAGAAAGAATTCTCTGACGTATACACTAATGATGCAGAAACTCGTTACTTCTCAGAGAGTGAGGAAATGACTGACTACATGGTTAGACTATTCTCTGAGGAATCTGATCAAGATATAATTGAGGAAGCTATCGCTGAAGGTGAACAGATTGAGAATGATACCGAGGTAGTAACTCCTGTAAATAGTACTACTGCTATTGTAGAGGATAAAGAGAACGGTGAATTCAGTAAAGCTGTTATCAAGGACGAGGATAAGATTGAGGTCAATAAAATCTCAGAAGATGAAGCTAATAAGCTTACAGAAAACCTGAAAGTTGAGGAAAAAGAGGATGAGAAGGACAAGGAAGAGGAGAAAGAATTCTCGTTGATTTCTAAATTCTTTGCTAGTGCAGGTATTTCTGCTACACCTGCTGCCCAGGCTCCTGCCGCAGCTCCCGTTGTTGCTCCTGCTCAAGAAGCCGCCCCTGCTGTCGTAGTAGATCCTAATGCAGCCGGTGCTCCTGTGGAAGAGGCTCCTGCTCAACCTACTCTTGAGAACATAGAAGATAAAGCTTTAGCTGCAATTCAGAGTATTAAGGCCGCAGTAGAAGAGGGTGCTGCTCAGATTATGGAAGCAAAAGCCGCCCCTGCTGTAACTGCAGAACCTGAAATTCAAGAGGCACAATTTTCAGAGAAGACATTTAGCCAGAACGAACAAAATGATACATTAATCTCTTGGCTATCTTATAAGTAATTCACAATGATTAAAAAACTAAATATAAATTTATATAATAGACATGAATAATTATTCACAACTTATGAGCAATCCCGATATGGTTGTTGCTCTTAGAAATAGCTCAGTTTCAGCTGAGGATGCTCGCCTTCGTGGTAACGAGTATGCAAAGATGTTCTCTCGTAATGAAGAGATGTTAAGTGGTTTTGGTCTTAACAAGGGTACTAACCTTCTTCAGAAGACTTTCTCTGGTTATGCAGAGACCCCACTGCTGTCAACTCAGTATTTTAATGCATCAGTAGCTTCTTATGTTAGCTCTTTTGCTGGTTATATGAGTATTGAACGTGATTTCGATCAGCCTAACGGTCTGTTCTACTGGTTTGACGTTCTTGGTGTAACTGATCTTCGTCCGGTTATTCCTAACCTTGGTGCTGATCAGTATCAGGATGTTCAGACTATGGGTCATTTTGAATCACCTCTTACCGTAGATGGTTCTACTACTTCTTACAATTATGTTGTAGGTCGTAAACTGATCCCCGGTACTGTTCGTGTTAAGATCGTTAATGCAGACAACACTAAGGCTGAGTTAGTAGACGACGGTCAAGGTAACTTCCTCGCACTTGCTGGTCTTATTAAGTCAGGTACAATCAACTACTTGAATGGTAAAGTTGATTTTGAGTTGAATACTGCTGTTGCCGCTGGTGGTAGCATTGTAGTAGTAGGTAAGGAAGATGTTACTGGTACACCTAGCTGTACTAATGGTGTAGACAACAGTCATGCAGCCGATAAGCGTTTCGTTGCTAAGATGCAGCAACTTGGTCTTTCTACTGTACCCGATATGTTGGTAGCTGAGTATAACATCGCTGCCCTTGGTGCAATGAAGAAAGCCACTGGTTCTGATATGGCTACGTTCCTGTTCACAAAACTTCGTGAGCTTTACACTAAGACTATTAACTACAAGCTCGTTTCTACTCTTGAGGGTGGTTACACTGGCAACGTAATGGCTGACCTTGATCTTTCTAATGGTCCTACTGGTCTTGCTAGCAACTTCTACGACTATCGTTCACGCGTAGATCTGTTTGACTCTTACCTGATCAATGTAGAAAGTGCTCTTGCTACAAAGGCTGTTAAGGGTGTAAACACTACCGCTTATATTGCCGGTAACCGTGCTTCTAATCAGTTCCAGAAGGGTGGTATTATTGGTAAATGGGAGAAGAATACTAAGATGTCTTATATCAACGACTTACTTGGTTGGTATAATGGTATCCCCGTACTCCGTTCTACTGATATTGCAGAGGCAGCTGATGAGGGTACATTCTACGCTATTCACAAGACCCATGACGGTCAGATGGCTCCTCTTGCTCGTGGTATCTATATGCCTTTGACAGATACTCCTACCATCGGTAACTATAACAATCCTACTCAGATGGCTTCTGGTATTTACTATCAGGAGGGTGTACGTGTTATGGCTCCTGAGCTCGTTCAGAAGGTAACATTCAAGATTGGCTTCTAATCCTCGGAATACAAAAATATTCCCTAAAGAATAAGAGGATTACTAATATATAAAATGAAGAGGAATTCCTTTGGTTCATTGTGACTAAAAGTTTTCCTCTTCTCTTTCATTCAACTTGCCATATGATACTGATAAGAAATAAAAAATTTACAGAAAAGGATACCGGCTCTAAGTGGGCAAAACGAGGTGCAATTGCTGGAACTTTTACTCCTTTTGGAATTGTAGGAGGAGCAGCAGGTGCAGCGGCAGGTGGTTTTTTAGGAAGCACAAAGGATGCTCTTACGGGTGAGATGGGTGATGAAAATTAACTAAATTAATTTTATGGCAACAACGTATCATTTAAAGAGAAAAACTTTTGCATTTGGATTTGCTTCATTAGGCAGAGCTTTCAACGGAATGATGAACGGAGGCAATGCCGCTAGATTACAAAAGATAGTAGATGCAGGTCACGGTGCAGCAAAGATAGGTGGATCTACTGCAGCACAGACTTTAAATAATACTCAGAATATTGGAAAAAACCTAACAAAGGGTGTTCTTGGTTTAGGTACTACCGCGGTTGTTGGTACTGGTGTAGTAGGTGGTGCAGTAGGCGCTGGTAAGTATTTGAAGGATTCCAAAAATGCCCTAGAAGGTAATATGGGTAAAGAGAACGGCGCTGGATATTAAAAATAAATTAACATGATTATACTAAGAGATAAAAAATTTACGGCTAACTTGTCAGTGCTGGCGTTTAGGGATAAATTATTTTCGCCAGGCGTTGGTGGTGAAAGTTTCGATAGTCTTCGACGATTATATGAAAAAAATGTAGCGGCAAATCCCGAATTTGCAAATACTTCTAGAGGACGGAAATTAATGGAAAGAATAAAGTATGAACAGGGTTATATTAAACCGACGCCTAATGTTCCTGCTACTATTCAAAAACCAATATCTAATGTTCCTGCTACTATTCAAAAACCAATAACTAACGTTCCTGCTGCTATTCAAAAGCCAGTGACTAACGTTCCTGCTGCTACTCAAAAACTAACACCCGATGTATCTTCTGCTGTTAAAAAATCAACATCTAAGTGGCGTATACCAAAAATAGGAACTGCAAAGATAGGAACTGCTGGAAAAATCTTAGGTTCTGCTGCAATTATTGGGTCTGGTATTTTAGCTGCTAATGCATTAACTAATAAAGAATGAGTAACGAGATAGTATATAGGGGTCTTCGTTTAATTACTGACAAGTGTAGGTATTTTAGTATTGAGGAAGGAAAAATTAACTCTATTCACGAAGATACTACTACCTCAACACTTAAGTTAACATATTCTCCAGGAAGCTCGGCGAAATCTCTCTCTATTTCTTTAGGAATACAATTAGTAGGTGACGGAAATCAACTCATGGAGCCTAGCTATGGTTCTCAGAGATTTAAACCAACCTATATAACTCTAAATGGGCTAAAACTGGAGAAATTAACTTACGATCCTCATACAATAAATATAGTAATAGTAGAAGATAGTGAGTCTAGGGTTGTACAAACCTATGACCATACTATATTTGTAATACACAAGGATGATTATAAGAATCCTGAATTTATAAAGTTTTTGTTCTATTCTGGAAATTTACTATACTTAAGAGCTGTCGGTCCTAAAATTTCAGGATATCAATTGAGAAATTTCCCAAAGATATTAGTGAAAAATGAAGATCTGAACCTAGAATCATCAAGTGAAGTTATCTATACGCTGAGAAAGAGATATAATGATTACTTAATTCGCGAAATAGACTACCAAGATCAATTTATTCTTGAACTTAGGAGAATATTGGATGATTATGGTATAGAGTTAGTAAGAATTAATAAAGAAACTTCGCTTTCAAAAACTTCATACATTACATATCAATTTCATCAAACACCTATAAATCAAAATCACCCAAAGAGACGAGATTATGATAGAAATATTATATCACATCGACAACCAGTAGAATTTACTTTACATACGACAGATATGGTTTTATACCATGATTTTAAGAATAAATTTACTAATGTGGATTTACTAACAAATTTTACTGAATATAAAACAACTGATCGTGCAGGAGATCGATGGACCGCTGCTGTAAAGTGGGGGCAAATTACTGAAGATTTCAATCATGTATACCAACCTGATGATAATTCAAATTTTGCTCTTCAATGTCAATTTAGGTGTGAATTATTTTATTATGAGGTTTTAGATACTAGATTTGAATTTTTAAATGAAATAATTACCAGTTTAGAATCAGAGGATGCGAGTGGAAAAAATCCTATAGTGGATAATAATAATATTAAGGGATGATAACATTTAAGAAAAAAACCATTACACAAGATTTAATTCCACAAGCCCTAGAACATCTCAAGAAAGAAAAAGTTAGCTTTAATATTATTTCAAAAGATCAGGCAGATGCTGTTAGTAAAGTAAACTCTAAATCTATGGTCCTGATGTCTTTTATTAAAAATGAGAATGGTTTTTATCAGATTACAGTAAAAGACAAAGAATTTTATACATATACTAGAAAATTCTTAGGAGATCCAGAATATTGTAGAATGAGAATATTGGATGAAAATAAAAAAGAACGAACAGTTACTGCAGAAGCTGACCATCTTGGGATAGTATTAGATGTAATAGAGGTTCTTGGAATAAAATATAACCTTTCAATTGTAGAAGAATGATAGTATTTAAACAGAAAGGATTTAGTGAATATGATGCAATGAGAAGTCTTTACGTAGAACTTATGAAACGTACTCATAATGATAAAAGACGTTTTCCCATCATAAATACTAGTGCATTATTACCTATCTTGAAAGGCAATAACATAGTAGTAGAAAGATTTGTAATAAGTACTTCTATGTTCGGTAAAGATAAGTATAGAATGTATTTAAAAATAGGCGCAAAAGCAAAGTTACCCGATGAAGTACGTTTACCGAGTAGATATTATGACGAGCGCTTAGGAAATATGAGATTAACCATTAATGGAAGTATTTTTGGACAAAGTAAGCAGAAAGAAATGTCAGAAAGGATAAAACTTTTTAGCGGAGGAAATAATAAAAAGAAAGGACCAAAATCAATTGTATCTGCTGAAATGTCACCGGAGATTGGAATAAAAAGATCCGTTGAAAAACTTTTAGGTGAAGCAATTAAATATGATAAAAAAGCTAGAACACTAGTTTTAGAATTTTCTTCAATAGACGATGCAATAGAAGCTTTGAATGTACTCCCTTTTGGTATTGATTATAAAATATATCTTCTAGACTCATAAAAAAATTATGATAGTTATTAGACAACGAAATTTCTCTCAAAATAAAATACTAAATACAAATCTTCCCGGATTAGGTTTTATTAAGGGGAGAAAATATGATACAGACTTAGATAGACTAGGGAGAATGAAAACTTCTGGTAGAGAATTATCTAAGGTAGGTGAATTAGGAAAAGAGGGAAGAAAATTGGCTACTGAACTAAGCAGAGGAATAAGTATAAAAGACTTAAAAGATTAAAAAAATGGCAAGATATATTTTTAAAAGAAAAACTTATGGAATTGCAGAGGCAGCTAGTAATACTTTAGGTGGCGTCGCAGGTGGTGTAGGAAAAGCACTTGATTCTAAACCCGCAGCACTCGCAGGTGGACTTGCTGGTGGTGCAACAATAGGTTCAAGTATAGCTTCCGGACTAGCAGGACTTGGTGGCGTTGCTAGTGTTCTTTCTGGTCCAGTAGGTTGGTTGGTAGGTGCCGGGTTAGGTGCTGCAGCTACACGTGGTCTAGGTAAAGGTCTTAAAGCTGCTGCTGATGGGGACTAATACAACAGTAATACTATGATTATAAAAAGAACTAAGAAATTTGCTTGGCCCGCATTACTTACTGGGGCACTAAATGTCTTAGGTATAGGAAGTACTGCTGCATATATGGGCCAGGCGGCGAAACAAAGTAAAGAGGCTGAAGAACAAGCTGCTGAAACACAACAAAGACTCGACAAGCAAAATGAGCTTATTCGAATACAAAATAAAAAAATAGAAAAACTCAGGGAGAAAAATCCCGGACTAGCTAATCAAGTGGAAAATATGACTCAAAAATCATTTGCGGCTATCCCAATGTCAGCCATGAGATATTTAGCAAAAGGTAGAAGCCTACTTAGGACTGTTGGTAATACCGAGGCAGGAAAAGTAGTAAGAAATATTGGTTCTGTAGGTAAAGCTACTTTTGGCAAAGATATGGCCAATAATATGATGATGGGTGCAGGCATAGGGGCATCGACTTATCTTGCTGGGAAATATATCCAACGAGACATGAAAAAGAATAACCTGGATATATCAGAAGACGGTAATCTTGTTACAAAGTCTTATACAGCTGCAGGCTCAGTACTTGGGGGAATAAAAAAAGCGGGTAAGGTCGTTTGGAAAAATAAAGGAATGATAGGTATGTCCGCTGCCTTCGGAGGAGTACCTACGGTTCTTGGATATACAGCAGATAAGAATGCCTATAAAGACCAAGTAGCAGCAACCCAAGAGCAAAGACAGTATTCTTGGCTAACTGGAATAACAAAAGGAATAAACGCGTTAAAGACACACCCGGGAAAAACACTATCAGGCGCAGCATCTTGGTTGGGGACAATGGGTATGGGAGGTACCAAAAATGTCCAGAGATTCGGCCGACACTTAGAAACAATGGGTAGAACGGGTGTTATTGGCGGAAAAGGTAAAGTAATTAACGGCGTTAAGAGTGAGACTACTGCTAAAATAGGAAAATGGATACAGGATAATCCAGTAAAAGCTAACTTAGCTTCTATAGTACCCGGTGCCGCTATTGCTGGTGCAACCTGGGATGGTTCCCAGAAAGCTGCTGAAAAAGTGACAAAAACAGTAGATCCCAACGCATATAAGTATATAAACTCAAAGCAACAACAAGTTGAATAATTATGGCAACGAAATTTACTTTTAAAAGAAAGTTATACACTAAGTATGATGCTACAGATAACCTAAAAAGAATGAAAGATTCTGATATCTTAGCAGAGAAGCCAAAAGATGTAAATAACTTTACTGGTGTTGCTAGAAATGCTATAACAGGTGCAACTGCTGCTGGTGTAGGCGGACTTGCATTAGGTGCTGCTAAAGGTCTTACTGTAAAAGGCTCACGACTAGCTTCGGCTGGGAGATTAGCCGGAAAGTATGGCAAAATAGGAGCGATCGGTGGAGCATTGGTTGGTGCTGGCCTCACTGTATCCAAAAATCGTAAGCAAGCAGAGGACAATCAATTTTACAATGAACGTCTGGCCTATGCAAAGAGACAAGCACTTAGGAGAGAGAAAAAAGATTGGAAAACTAATATGACTCAGAGAGATGGATACTCGTATTAAATTTAGACAAGGAAATTTTTCAAAACTATCTGCTGGGTTAAAGAAAAGTAAGGATTTCATAAGAGCTAACCCTACAATGCCTTTAGTAGGTGGTAGCCTCCTAGTGGGTAGTGCAAATCTAGCAACAAATGTTAGTAGAAAAAGAAATGATAAAGATTACCAAGAAAAACAAATCCAGGCAATGAGAGATTTAACTAGAAGTTTGAATAATGTTAATGACAGTATTTCAGACAGAACAGAAGAAGTTAAGTCAAATAAGCCGGGTATAATGGTAAGAATCAAACGAATAATAAATAAATAAACAAATTAATCATGAACGTAAACGATTTTATTACTTCAGCTGAGAAGGTTTATGCAGAGGATATAGCTCTTTCTCGCCTTTTTGATAAAGTTAACCCTGAAAAAATGACAGTTGTTAACAAAGACTTAGTAGGATTACCACTTTCTGTTGGTATTTATGATGAAGAAACGGGTGAAATTGTAGCAGAGGAAAGTACCGTTGTAGATCCTGAAACCCCAGTAGATCCTGAGAACCCGACCGATCCTAAAAATCCGGAAGGAGAATAACTTAATAAATAGGATAGTATGATTAGATTCCAACCAAAAGATTTTAGTAGTCATATTATCTCAGATGCTATTAAAGGTGCTGGTGTAGGTGCGACTGTGGGCGGAGTTGTTGGTGGCTATGGAATAAAAACCATGCCTAAATTCATCCCCGGTGCAGATAAATACAATTCCTTACGAAAAGATATGCCATTATTTGAAAAAAATAAGGATGGCAGACTAACAAAACAACCTGTTATAGATAGTACAGGAGAGCCGGTATATAAGAAAGATGAGGCTGGTATTATTTCTCAGAAGATGGCAATATTAGGGGCATCGACTATTATTGGTGCTGCTCTTGGTGCTTTACTTGGCGCAGTAAAAGATATTAATTCAAAATTATCCAGATTAGGGGCAGATAACCGATTAATGTCTGATGTACTTAAGGAATTGAAGAGAAAGTCCTTTAAAGAGGATATTGATTTTACTAGAGATCCTAAATTAGCAAACGATCTAAAAACAAAGGTGTGTATCTTAATCACTAGAGATGCTGCTAATTTAAAAACAGTAGTTAATACCGTGGATGACCCCAAATTAAAACGACTCTCTGACAAAATTACTAGGGGATTAACGGCTAAGGCTCAAGTTAGACATAACCAAACATCTAATAAGTATAATGAGATTACAATTTCAACTATATCAAATTGTCCGTCTAATGTAAAAACTGTAACAGAATTAGCAACAGGTTTCATTAAAGCTGGATATCCCGTATACCTAGTTGAAGTTGGTTAAATAAAATATTAAAAAAATAATATAAAATATAATATGGCACAATGGAAAGAAACTCTTGAACCTTATATTAAAGTTCATGAGAAAGTTAAAACTGCTGCCCTGAATCCTAGAGCAGGTGAGGACTTAATTGTTGGATGTACAATTATTTCTGATGCCGGTCCTTCTGTTCCTACTCTGATTACTTCGCAGTCAGAATTTTTATCTACTTATGCATCAGAGGAACTTTCAAAAGATTATATTAACTCTCTAAACGGTCTATACAAAGGTGATGATAGTACTATGGCAGCAACTATGTGGCTAAATGCATACAGACTTGCAGGTTCTAGTTCATTGCTTGTTGTTCGTGCATCTAAAGCCAATGATATCTTTTTCACAAAGGCATTAGCTAAAGAAGACAACAACGTATATCTGTCTAGAGATGGTCAGTTACTTAAGTCTGTTCCTGAATTTAAGATCGTAGTAGATGTAGATAAAGATAGCGCAGAACATACAACTGATGGCTGGGCTATTAATATTTCAGGTGTAGGTGTCATTGGTAATAGAAATACCGACGATGGTGCACAGTATGATTATTATGTAAAAAACCTAGAGGAACTTGTAAACTACCTAAATGATACATCTAAGTTCTTCTCACCCTCTTATACTCTCTATGCAGATGAAAAAGGTGAAGTAGAGACTACTAATCCGGATGATGCAGTCTCTGTAATCTTCCACGAGGTATATTTAGGTAATGAAGTTCTAGATACAACAGATTCTGTACGTTGTCCGGAGGGTCTTGCTTACGTAGTTACTTGTGAGCCTGACTGGACAATTGAAAACCCTGACCAGAAATTAATTAACCTCAATGATAGTGCATATTCTGGTTTTGAGGACGTAGATTTCTATGCAACTAATGCATATAATTCGAGTACAGACTTGAAGGTTCGTATTCGCAGATTTAACCATGACGCTGTAGTAACTAAGGAGCTTTCAGAATCTGATGCTAGGGAGGGAGGAAATTCACCCTATACAGTATTAACATCAGTTCTAGATACATTCTGTCATGATGCTAGTGGAAACTACAAGACCCCAACTGCAGATGTCCTTTCTAGAGACTTCTATGAAATTGCAGTACTAGATCCTAGCGTGAGCGGAGAGGCTGTATATTTCAATGTAGGTAACATACTTGGTAGAGGCGACATGACAGTTACTGACGTAAATGATTCACTAAAGATGATTCAGTTACAACTTCCAGATGATATGACTGAGCTCGGACTAGAGTATTACGGATATCTTCCTAAGTCTAAGAAATCTGGTTGGGCTAAGGTAAATAAAGATAACCTAGATAGCGCTGAAATCTCTGGTGCAACAGCTTACGATTCAAAAGCTGCTATGAATGCTGTTACTGCAAATGTAGATGATATTGCTGTAGTAGGCAAGGTTGACGTAGATTATTTTAAGTACTCTGCTGCTGATAGTGAATGGTTAGCAATTACATCAACGGAGGCTAATGCTGGAACTGTGAAATATAAGGAAAGTTCTCTAGCAACTCTTAAGTCTCATGTAGTTGCTCCGGCAGATGGAGATATTGCAAGCGTAGGAACAGCCGCTGAAGGAACTTACTACAAATGGGTAAATGGTTTGTCAGTATCTGATATGGAACCAGAAGAGCTTTTTGTAGATCTTTCAATTGATCCTAGTAAGTATGCTATTCTTGATGTATCTGATACAGACCTATTAAAGGCACTTGATCAGATTTCACTTGACGAGGTATATGTAACTGAAGGACTTGCTGACGTAGGTTGTACATCTGCAACAGTTCAGTCTTACTTAGCTAATATGGCAATCAATGACAATTATTTCTATCCAATTTCTACCGTAAATAGTACTAACTACCTAGCAATAGCTAATTCAATTAATAGAATCAGTCAAGATTCTTACAAATTGTATGCTAGCGCCCCTTGGGATGTTGATACTGGTACTGTAGGTTGGAAATTCTATACATCACCTGACGTTCTTTACTGGGAATCCGTAAATAGAAATAAAACCCTGGGCCGTGAATTTGCACCTCTCCTTGGTCAATCTAATGGTATTGCTCAGTATCAGAAGCCTTGTGTAGAATTTAACAAGAAAACTCGTCAGCTGTTACTTTCTAAGAAGATTAATACTGTTCTTTGGAATACACAGACACAGGCATGGAACTGGAATGATAACTTTACTAAACAGAGCGAAGATACTATCATGTCTGATGAGGCAAATAGCCGTCTCATGATTAGAATTTCTAAAGCGATGCCGGTTCTTTTGCGCCAGTTTATAGGTCGGAGAATAGGTGCTATCCTATGGAAAGATATTCGTGACGTAATTGACTTCTGGTTTAAGACAACAATCCTTCCGCTTACCTATACAATCGATGCTTATCGTATTATCTGCGATGAAACAAATAATCCTGCAGAAATAGGTAGACAGAATCGCGTAAAAGTTCTTGTTCAGGTTCGTTATCAGAGAGCTCTTAAGTATATTGATGTATACAACAACGCATTCGACTTAGGCATGCCATTCGATGATCAAGAGTAATAACTAAAATAATATACTAGTGGGTAGTATCTCATATTGATTTATGGGGTATTACTCACACTTTTTTGATATGGATAAAACATTATTAACTGATCTCAAGCGAAAAGTATTTATTAGGTCCGCACTTATTTCTCTAGATTCTTTAGAGGATATATTAAGTCTTAATTCATATCTATCTGCGGATGAAATATTGCTTGAGATTTTTAAAAGAGCTCTGGCAGAATTCGAATTAACTAACCCTTTAATTCTAGAGATGCCTATCAACAGAGAACAGATGCTTAGTTGTACTGCACCAAACGGATTCATGGAAATTAAGAGTAATTTCAGTTTATACTTGAAGTGTATGTTACATGAGTCTAGAATAATCCTAGTTCCACAATCAATACCACAGTGGAGAGTTGGGGATAATTCATTGACTACTAATTTTAATTCTTATTTTGGGGGCAGTAGTATACCACAACCAGGAGCATATTCATATTTTACTGACTACAGGAAACCTTATGTATTTGTAGGGGACTTAGGATTAGTTCAAGGTATCGGAGCAAATGGTTTGGTTATTAGAGGAATCTGTAGTAGACCAATAGTTCCTGATTTCTTGCCAGATAAGACATTTAACCCTAGCTCAGAAACTTCAGCTATCTATTGGATGGATGTAGAGTCTGGGGGTGCTAGGGAAAGTTATTTTATGGACCTATGCCTAGTACATTTACTAGATTTTATTAGACAAATGAAGGCCTCTGTGTCATTACCTAACACTGCAGTAGATGTATTAAGTAATGTAGATGCGGCTTACCAAGAGCTTAGATCAAGGTGTGACCAGTATGCACTACAATCAGGTTGGTACGGAGAACTTTTAATGTAAGACGAATCATGATAATATTAAGAGATAAAGAATTTTCAAGCAAGGGGGTTCAATTACTGAAAGCTGCAAAGAAGGCTGGTAACAGTATCATGACCAAAATTGATAATGCAGGTCTATCTGCAGGTAACTCTGTCAAGCGAATTTTAACTGGAAAGACATCACCTTCATCCGGATTTAGATTCCAACCGAAGAGTAATATGCAAATAAATAGGGAAACAATAGCTGCAAAAAACAATATAAAAGCAATACCATCAAAAATAGTAGAAACTTCTAATAAGGTTGCTAATACTAAAGTAGGGGGACTAGTAGATAAAGGTATTGAGGCTAGTATAAGGAGACCTGACGTAGCAGTAGTTAGTGCAGCTACTCAATTAACTACACCCGCTGGAATTGCAATAGGAGGACCAGTTGGAGCAGCAATGTGTGCCCCTGGATATTCTGCTGCTATACCTATTGTGGCAAAACACCCAATGTTACCCAAAAAAACTATAAAATACCTAGACAGAAAAGCAGGACAGTATGCTAAGTCTAATTTATCTTCTAGGTTGAAGAAAAGTACATCTACTATTGGGGATTATGCAAATCAGGTTACTAGCGGAAACCTACTTATTCCAGGTATAAATATGTAATTATATGATTAAATTTAGACGGAAAGAATTTGTACATCCCCTAATCGCTAGAGTCTTAACATCTAAACCAGCCCGAGCAGCTGTGGATGGTGCTATTAAAGTTGCTAATTCTGGGGTATATAAAAATATAGAAAAGAATACAACTGCTTTAGGCAAAACTATAGGAGGAATTACCACTAATCCGGGTGCATCAGTAAGACGTGCCACTGCCGGAACATTAATTAATCCTGGTATGGCCGCAGGTGTTGTTGCTGATACTGCAGCCACGGCTGCCTTCCCTGCACTAGCTGCCTCCCCGATAGGAATAAAAGAGGCCTTTATGGCTCTTCCCACCAATGCAATGAAATCACCTGAAAAGATTCAGCGAATTGGACGAAATATGATGAGAAACAACGGAGCTACTAGGGCTAGTCGGATTGGTAAATCAATTGAATATGGGGTTAATAAAGCTGCCCTAGGTGCAAGTCGAATTGGTAGTATAATGACAGGAGTGATATAATATGATTAAATTTAGACGAAAAGAGTTTACCATCCCTGAAGGTCATTATACGGGACCTAAGGATATGGATAAAGTTCCCGGTGCAGTAGAGATGATCCTAAAAGGTGCTGGTGTAGGTGCTGCTGGAGGTGCTATTGCTGGTAAAATCTTAAAGGACTCTAGTGCATGGGATAGTGCATTGACCGGAGCAAAATGGGGCGCTTTGGGAGGAATAATTGCTAAATTCTTCTTAAACTATGTTCACAAACCCATGACTCGTATTAAATATCAAGAAGTAGATAAAAATATCAGACAGCAGTTCGGCGTATACAGAATGGCAGGAGTTACTGTTGGGGATAGCTTAGATAAACGAGCCAACATAGAAGAAAAATTTAGCTTTAATGATAGAAATGTTAGTGATTATAAAATAAACTTTGCAATACACGATGATCAGATTACAATGTATACATTTGGCATTAGCAAAGAAGAACTAGATAAAGTATCTAAATCATTGGATTATTATTGTAAGAAATATTTTTCGATGGAATATTCTGCAAAATTAATAAACCAAAAAGTTAATTCTTACTCCGTTGATATAGTATTTACGAATTATCAGGTACTTTGTCAATTTATAATGGAACTAAGTAATGTACTGAATACTAAGATAAACCTGTTAAATAATAACGTTATCATAGAACCTAGATTGATTGAAGCAGGAGAGAAGTCGTTTTCAGTAAAGTATTTTAACAATAATGATATATTAAAAATACTATCCACGGGAATAATTAAAGGAATTTCTAGTTCTAGATCACTACCTAATATGATATGTAATGCTGTTCAGGAAGTAGTGCTAGAAGGTATATTAAAACTAAGAGATAATGAATTAACTAGTTTAGGAGTATCAAGAAAAAGAGGGGAATATAATAACTTATTCTTAGAGAGAACCTTAAAGAATTTACACTACATAGAGGGTTTTAATTATACAGTTGGAAATGAACCCGCTGAAGTTAATATCTCCTTAGTGTCAGGGATTTTTGTAATATCCTCTACATTAAATCATCAAAAAGAGATAGACACTAAACTTTGGAAATCATTAAAACAAAAAATTCACAAATCGAATACAGGCAAAGTTGTCGTTTACACTTATGCATTAAATAATTTGCGTGAGTTTGATATGATTCTAAAGAAGTTAATGCTCTTGAAGGTAAAACCTAACATTTTTGATAAATAAGCTATGATACTTTTAAGATATAAGAAATTTTCCAATAATATGATTAATAAGTTAACGGAAAAACTAGAACAAAACGGCATTGAGGATTTTGAGATAAGTGACAGAATTCCAATGGATACTATAAGCGTAACTGGAGATGTAAATAGGTTAAAGATTTATATACCTACTGACTTAGAGAATTTTCAGTATGACATAGATGATTTTATAAGAACCCATGCAAAATTTGTTCGAACTAATACTACCTTAGAGAGAAATATATTTGTTATGAAGTTAAATAATTCAATAACTTTCCAACAATACTATAAACTAGTAGAGTTCATCATAGAAGAACAGGGATTTTGCACAATAGCTGATATATAAGATTATGGCAGAGAACATGACCTCCAAAAATCAAGATAAAGCTTTAAAACTCTATCAAATTGGACTGAAGGGTATAAAACTCCAACTAGCATTAAATGGAACTAATTTTGTAGTCTTAAGACCAAAAGATAATTCTAAATGGAAAAATGTTTTTGGGGGGTCATACTCTTCTGACAGTACTTTAGAAAATGATTATGACCAGTTCGACACCACACTAATCATTAATATGAATGAAATGAGGGATGTATGGAATAGAAACAGGGATTCTCTTGAGGCATGGACAAATGATGGAAGTCTTGAAGTAGGAGACGAATTACAATACACAAGGGATAAAAGAACCTATAGATTTAAAATATCATTGAAACAGTCTTATGGAGAAACTGCTAATTCTCTATTTTCATATACACTCATGAGCATTATTGAAACACTAGATATGTAAATAAATGGACACAGAAATAAGAAAGAGTAATATGATTCCCGGAAGTTGTGAAGAGTTTACTAGACCAGAAGAGATAAAGGCTCTTAGTAAATTTCTAAAACAGGGAAGGGAAGCGTTGGATAACTCAATTACCCTAAATCAGGATAACTTAGAAGTAAAGGGAAGAAAGTTTATAGAAACCCCAAACAAACTTCCCGATAATCTAGAAGTTTTAAATCCAGGTTCTGCACAAGTTTCTAGTCTAGTTAGTTCGAAAGAGTGGTTAGATAGTGGAAAAGACTTGGATTTATTAGAGAATAATAAAGAACTTTTATCAGTTGGTACCGAATTGGCAGACTTAAGCTCCGGTAAAGAAAATCTAGAGATAAATAGTGAAGAGGTAAATTTACCAAAAACCACTGAGACTCTTAATGGGGCTGTTTCGACTAATGTATTGGAGAGCCTGGTAGATAAGATTGTAAATAATGAAGTCATAGATTCATTAAATACAAGTAAATTAGATCTTCAAGAGTCTCCTAAAGAATTAAAAAGTCTAGGATCGGAAAAGGAAAGTTTATTAGGAGATAAGATTATTATTGAAAGACTAAGGAAAAGTAGACTAGACCTTGATGATAAAAGAAAAAATACTCTATCTGAAAACATAGAACACCTATTCTCCGACGAAAAAACAGAGTCACTAGAAGATTACAAAGACATAATTTCTTCCACCAAAAATGAAATACTTAGCTTGGGAGATACTAAGGAGAAATTAAGCAGAAAGTCAATTAAGGAAACTAATTCTCTCCCCTCAATAAAAGAAGAAATTACAAGCTCGCCCAAGAGTATTGAACTTAATAACCACAAAGAAGTTATTAGGGGAAGAGAGAATGAGACTAATCTAAGTGATGTTCTATTAGAAATAAAAGATACTTCTCCTGCAATAGAATTAGAGAAGGATAAACTACTAATAAAAGACGAAAGAAAAGTTAGTCTTCCCAATAATACTGAAAAACTTAGGAAAACTATAGAAGATAATTCCCTAGAGGATACTATAGTTAAAGTAGAGAATGACAGTGAGGTTAAAAAATTAAGTAACCAGATTGAAACTCTAAAACCGAATAACGCATTAGATAGACTCAAAGAAGAAAAAGAAAGCTTAACTCTTCCTGAAACAGAAACCAAGTTATCTGATGCCATAAAAATACTAGGAAACATAGATGATGGCCTAGAGCATTTGCCAGAGAGAAATGAAAAACTGACCGATAGTGCAGGAAAGGGTGATAAACTTAGCGAAAATCTAGAAAAATTAAATACTCTCGAGAAACAAGCGAAGTTATCAGAAGTAAAAGAAAAGCTAAAAGATACTACAGAAGATTTGAATTCCCTAGGGACATCTAGAGAAGACTTAGTAGGAATTGAAAATACTATTGAATTAGAGAATAGTCGATTGGGACTTAAGACTGATTCCGTAGATGAACTTAATCTAAGTAGTGAAATAGATATCTTAGATGATGTAAATAGGGATATAGAGTTAGGTGATACTATTGAAAAACTTGGGAAGACTATAAATGTAGAACTAAGCGAATATTCTGAAAAGCTTTCTCCAGTTGAAAAAGAAATCTTAGAACTAGAAGATCAGCTAGAAAGTTTATCTATAGATGCCAATACTGTTGATTTGGAAACAGCTAGTGTAAAATTAAGTGATGTCGGGGAAGAGGTCACAGAAATAACTGCACTAGAGTCTGAGAAAATACTATCAGAGAAAGAATTTGACAACAGCATTGATGAATTAGGGACTGATATAGAGTTTCTTGACATCTCTAATTCACCCTCGACAGATAAACTGGAAAACTCTAGATTAAATTTGGAGATAAATCAGAACAATGAACTTGAGGATTATATAGATTCTTTATCTGATAATAGAGAAAATAGTCTTGAAAATTACAAAGATAGTCTATTAGATTCCAGAGAAAACGAACTAGAAGAATACATAGATTCTATTACCGACACTAGGGAGAATAAATTAGAGGACTATAAAGACAGTATTCTAGATTCTAGGGAAAATAGTTTATTAGGAAAAGATACTTTAATTTCAGAGGATAATAAGAATTCTAATACTTGGGATGAATCTTTAGAGGACCACCTAGAAAAAGTAGAGGATAATAGAGAAAATGAATTAGAGGATTATAAGGAGAATATATCTGATCTCAGGGAAAATAGTTTATTAGGAGAAGATACTTTAATTTCAGAAGATAATAAAAATTCTAATACTTGGAATGAATCTTTAGAGGACCACCTAGAAAGAGTAGAGGATAGTAGAGAAAATGAACTAGAAGATCACAAAGAATCTATAGCTCAGATAAATGACGTTGATCTCTTAGAGGGGAAGAAAATACTTCCTAAAGATGATACTACAAAAGATGGTCATAGACAATTTGACACTGAAGACGGATTATACGACTCCGTTATAGTCAGCCCAAGTGACAGCGAATCTAAGAAACATAAACAATTTGATCCTGAAGATGGACTCGGTAGTGACAGAGAAACACTATTAAGAGATACTAAACCTAAAGAGCTTGAATCCCTACCTTCCGAAGCTATACAAGCAATTGAAGATAGTGAAAATAAAGAAACAATTGATCTTAAAAAAACTATCTCGGAAATACTAGCAACTAGGGATGATCTTAGCCTGTACTACACTAATGTATTAAAGTTCGCCCAAAATAAACAACTAGGAAATAGCGGATGGACTGCTAAGGTATCTAGCTTAATCAGTGCGTACCTAAGTAGTGATAAAATTTCACAAGAAAAAGCTAAGGAATTCGAAGAAGCACTTTATAGGACAATAATATTTGAAGAGCCCGTAACTACCAAACCTTCTACTGAACCACAAAATGTTGAGAAATTGGGAAACACGAAAGAGTCTCTCTTATTGCCAGATCAAACAATGGAAAAGCTCCCTAATTACTCAGAAGATATGGGTTCTTATAAACTCCCCGGATTCAATCTAATGGGTAACGGGCTTAATTCAAGTAGTTATCTTAGATGGGTTGCTGAGAATACTGTAGGTAGATTAGCTAAAGGTAAACTAAGAGCTGTTCTTTTAGATGAAGCATTAGGACTACTAATATATGGTAGAGATCAATTAGAAAAATTAACAAAATCTAATAGAGACCGCTTGCCCGGTGATGATGGTGGTGTGCTTGGTAATTTTGTAACAGGAGGCCTAGGAAGTGCAATTAAAGGAGCTATTAGTGGAGTAGGAGGAGCACTTCTTGGTGGTAATAGCCTAGATATGTCAATCCCACATAATAGACCTAAAGACGAGGACGATAACAGTACTATGCCTCAAGACGTTAATAAAAATACTGTATTTGAAGGTCTAAACGAAAAAGGTGTTACTACGAAAGAAGAAGGTAAAGCCCTAGGTAAATCACTATTGGGTGCAGCCTTTGGAGTTACTACAAAAGAAGAAGGTAAAGCCCTAGGTAAATCACTGTTGGATGCAGCCATTGGGGGTATACTTGGTGGATCTAGTGTAGGAAGCTATAAATTTAGTAATGGGTATTTGAAAGGTGAAGGCATAAAGACAACACTAAATGAACTATGTGTTAATACAGATGCTAGTAAAATTAGTTCAGTGGAGCAACTATACCAGGCAATAAGGCAGAGCCCATATATTGGTAATTCTGGAAAAGTTACTTCCTATAACTATGACACCACAAAGGTACAAACACTAGATTCTAACTGCTACTGGGAAATAATCTTTACTCCATATGTTGGGGCGGAAAACGGAAATATGTCTTATCTTCCTCCGATAAATGAAATAAACGTATGGAATCTTTATTTTCATGGAGTATATACAGGAATAACGTCCTATGTTCCGGTAAATTCGTTTGAGCTGGGTAAAGCTAAATTAACAACAAAAACATTAGGTCTTTTTGATGGAGAAATTAGCTACCCGGTGTCTATGGAATTTACTAATGAACTTAGATTAACCTTTGTAGACGATCAGTATAAATCTTGGAGAACATATTTCGAACGATGTATGGACGTAGCAATCTATAACTCAACACCACACACTGCAGGGAGATATAAAGAGGGAGCTTGGGGAGGAATAACCACTATAGATAAGAGGTATAATCTAGGAGCACCATATAAGAATATTACATTTAGATGTATTATTTATTCACTGACTCCACAAATGAGTACCGTTTCTAAATACGATCTTTTACTAGTTATGAAAGATTTTATAGAAGAAAGATCTGGTGAAATCGATGGTGGAGCAAATGACCTAACTGTATCATTTAGTATTGTTGGAGAAAACCCAAAAGAGGAAATCCCTAAAGTGGCGAAATTAAAAGAGCCTACGAAAAAGAAAAAAAAGGATGCTAGTAGAACAGGAACTAAGTCAATTATTTCAGAGGGAGTATCTAGTATAATAGGAGTTTTTAGTTAATAGTTATGTATATTAATTTAGGATCAACAAATATAAAGTACCCTACATTAGAGAAAGATGATTTCCTAATATTCTCAGAAATAGTTGACTCTCAGGTAGGATACGAAAAACCGATAATAGTTCGTACAGTTAAAGAATTAGATATCTGGTTCGGAAATAATTTTACAAGCAGAGAATATTTTGAAGAGCTTTTAAATTCTGGGGTATCCTTATTTCTATATAGACCAATGAGCGATGAAGACAATACCTCAATAGACGGATATATTAATTATAGTAACTTCACAGATAGAAGCGGAGAATTTTATACACAGGCTGCATTACCTAAGTCTGGATCTGCAAATAAAATCTATAAAGTCTATAATCCAGAGGGTACTGGAGAATACCTAGATAATTCTTCCGGATTGACATATGACAAATTGATATGGATGAAGGATTTTAAGGAGTATACAGATATAAAAGATTTACCTCAAAATAACCAAATAAATACTAAGTCTTGGTTAAATAGAGATACCCTTAGACTTAATAGCCCGGAGAGTACTATCAAATATACACACCCTAAGTATAATCGACCCGCTCCAGTAATGATTAATAACTTAAATTTAGATACTTTGAACCTAGATACCTTGAACCTAGAGAAAATAGAAAAAGGTTATCAAACATTAGTATTTAATATAAGTCTACCAGAACCAGAACAATTGACTGATGGAGCTTATATTGTTATTCCTGGGGCCGATGGAAAAACTTACCTACTCTATTATAAACAGATTCCCGAAGTAGACCCAAAATATTATACACAAG
>Ga0326512_10000540_pt1 | contig 33400 bp, 56 predicted proteins | sample 1_2617_0518_D_FD_203652 | JGI IMG/M metagenome (GOLD analysis project Ga0326512, IMG submission 203652) | Bovine rumen microbial communities from UC Davis, California, United States - 1_2617_0518 | ecosystem: Host-associated > Mammals > Digestive system > Stomach > Rumen | place: USA... | reverse complement strand
CTCGCCTGTGTGGGTAGGGGAGTCCACTCCCCACCCCCTCTGGTCACCAATCACCATCAGGAATTATCATTGCCCTCCCCCGGTTTGTTTGCCCCTCCCCCGGTATTTTATTTGACTTTGCTAAATTGCAGCAGTAGTGGGCGGGCTGGATATTTTTTATATCCAAGCATGCAGCTTTCGCTGATTCATAACCAAATTCTTTCCATCTTGAAACGGGTTTTATCTCATCTATCACAAAGGATAGGGGATGTTTTGAATCTGAAGGCTCGTCATAATGAATTTCTCCAAGCTTTCCTTTACAGATTCCACAAGGTTCCTGCATAGCCCTGAACCTGGCTCTCATCTTCCGTCTGAAGTTTCCGTTACTGTATCTAGGGTTAGTGCTCATATCTCCCTCATAGTGTTATAAAGGTAGGGGAGCGCCGGCAACACTCCCCAAGGTAGAAGAAAAGGTAGTAATTATGGTGTGGTTATTTCCTCTACAACAAAAGCCACGGATATTATCCATGGCTCCTGTTGCGTCTTATGAGGGGAACATGGTCTCAGACCATTGCTCTTAGGGATTTAACCCACATATATTATCTCATAGAACGTTTTATATTTCTTATACTCTTCTGGACTGCATAATATGATCTGCACCCTGATTCATAAATTTATAGATAGTTGGTTCAGCATATCCCATTTGTATGGCTATTTCTCTCACAGGTACACGATTAATGAATCTCATTGTTAATGCTGTTCGTTCCTCATCTGAAGCTAAGCTCTGTAGGTTCTTATCTATTTCCTCAATGCGCTGGGACTTCATGATCTGAACCTCATCCATCTTATGCTCCAATACACTTATCTCAGCAACTATCTTGCTAATAGCATCCTCAGGAGATGTCTGAACCTTATCCTTATCATAGCGGATAGCAGCTGGTAATAAGCAGCTCTCCAGTTCATCATGTTTAGCCTTTAGCCTTAACCATCTCCAATGTAACACCCTTGCTGAATTAAGAAACTCATACGCCTGTCTGTTCATACTATTACCCCCTCTTATACCATCTTTACATACCCTACTCCTTGCACGTATTCCGCGCGGTCTTTTCTCATGTTCAGAACTGTTCCAGCCTTAAGCAGCTTGTTAAGCTCCATATCCTTGTAGTCCTTCAGTACTCTCACAGATACCAGAGAGCTGTCATATTTGTATGAATGCGTTGGCTTTGTATCCCCTAATACAGAGCGCCACTTCTCAACTATGGCCTTGTTATCATACTTGTATTTGACTTTAGGAATATCCCAAAGGATGTCTATATCAAACTCCATATCATCCGGAACAGTGTGGCCATGTACTCCATCAATGTAGCCCAGCTCTTTAAGTGCTGGCTGCTCTGTTGTTATGATAGGAGTTCCAACAGATAAGGCTTCTATGCATGAATATCCAAATGCTTCCACCGGATCTGAGAGCTGAACAAGATAGTCAGCATTTTTGATGTATGCGACTATGTCCGGTGTTGGCTTTAGATTTATAAAGCTCTTAGGCATGGATGACAATGGTATGTTCGAAAAATTTAGCCAAATATAAGGCTTATTCTTTTCTTCTAGCATAAGTGCCAGCTTTCTCATCCTAAAATCATTCTGGCCCTTGTCGGATGCTCCAATCCTTGTAGCTGATACTAATATCAGCGCTTTATTCTTTGAAACATCCACAAGGTTATGGATAACCATTGAATCTTTGCACTGTTCGCCCCATGTTTCCTTAGCATATTCTGAGACATTTACAGTCAAGTCCCTGTGCTCAGGAATGTTCCATCCTTGCTGATTGCATCCATGCACCATCTGGATATATTTCTTACAATGGATATTTTTAGGAATAAAGTCTGAAATACGCTGAATAATCAGTGTGCCACAGTGAATATCCATGTTTTTATTAATCTGCATAATCGGAACAATATGCCTAAGGCGTTCAGCCTGTTCAGGATCATAGCTCTCACCATAGAGCACCATGATGTCATAATATTTACTCATGTACTTGCTGAAGTTGTATATGAAAGTAGTTATTCCACCAACTGCCTCAGCTGTATTGATATATATGCCAACCTGTGTCCGTATCTCCTGGACTGACTGTGTAGGAATTAGAGTAAAGCCCCCAAATGGCTCACCTCTCAATTCCGTCCCTCTAACTGCTGAAGGCCTTTTTATCTGAGCATACTTAGCAAGCTCTGGAAGGTCATTCTGAAATGTCATAACAATTACTTCATTGGTCTTGTCTTCCTCTCTGATCTCATCTATGAGGTAGGTCATATCAGCCCTAACATGATGGAAGTAATAGACAATTCTCTTTGTATTGGTTCCACCACTCATAGCCCTTTTTGATGCACTGTTCTCAACATCTGTGCGGTAGAAGTACATAAAATCCGTTATAACATCCCTCTTTTTATCTTCCAGGCATAAGCGCCTTGTGAAGTCCTCATCCTCAGCTGAATCCTTCAGAGTATTGAATCTTACATCTCCAATGACTGCTCTGCTGAATACCCTTGTACAACATGAGGGATTTATCAGCCTATCCCTTATGAAGTTCAGTTTCATAACATACTGTTTTCCTCCCGGAAGGGATCTCCAGCTCATTTCAAGATAGTCAAAAGGCATTTTAGCGAATATCTGAGCTATAAAATCCTTAGCTACAAGGTCATCAGCATCAATGAAAGATATGTATTCACCCTTAGCAAGCTCAATTCCAAAGTTCCTGGCATTAGATACGCCTCTGTTTTCCTGCCTGACCAAAATAGTGTGTTTTTTGTCATATTTCACAGGAACAGCTGAGCCATCATCAATAATTATCACTTCCGTCTCATCATTTAGCTGAGGTTCAAGGCGTTCCAGAAGCTTATAGATATATGGCTCTGCATTATAGGCTGGAATAATGATCGATAATTTCAAAGCGTCTTAACCTCCATTTTGTATCTGTTGGCATTGCTGCACCAATATCCAAATAAGCACTCTGTTATAAAGCCTAGTGTGCGGTTTTGCTTAATATCATTAGTTTTATTATGTTTTATAAACTGTTCACATAAAGGAAGGATTATAGGAAACAGCCAAGAACAATAATCATCAACAAACTGCTTTTTTGCCACAAACATATTGCAGATATTGTAGGTTTGCGGTTCATATAGCCAATTATCTACCTCCATAGGAAGCTGCTCAGTATATCTCCATATAACCTTTTTATTAAGATTGCGCTCCAAAAGGTCTATAGGAACACACTCATAATCCACCGTGGTTATCACATCAAATTTATCTAATATTTCTGAAGCTCTATCTAATGTTAAGTAATCTCCATTTTCTACAAAAAAGCGCCTATAATGCACAAGGCCCTTAATATCATCCGGCTTTTTCCAAATCTCATACAAGCCAGTTATTTCATTGATGTATGGATTAAAAGCTGCTAATGTTTCATTTTTACCTACGTTAAGATCCTCATATCCTTCCAAAGATGGTGTAATACAAGGCTTATGTTTAACTACATATATCATCTCATTCCCTCAAAAAAAGCCTTCCGGTCAAAGTTAGCCTCAAAGTATCGCTGTCCTGTTTCTGGTGATCTGTTCAAATATTCCATTTCCTCAGGAACATGATATCTATGATGAATAATTGGAACATCTACATCAAAATCACGCATAAATAAGGCGGAATTTGGGAGATTGAGGTCCCCAAATGCCTGAGCAGCTGCCTTGTATTCACGCTCCAGGACAAAAATATATCCTAAATGGTCATAATCAATACGCTGTTTCCGGCTGTCCCATTTTGACTTAGCTTCCTCAAAGCTGTCATAGTGCTGGAACAGAATAGCTATATCGCCAAGTCTACCAACTGGAAAATAAGGCATGTTTCCGCCAAGTAAGTGATACATCTCAGCCTCTTCCTGTGGAGTAAAGTCTGTATTACGTTCAACTTCCATGGCCATATATTTCTTAAGGTGCTTACAGAATCTTGGATACTGAGAAGGCAATATCTGAAGTAAGATAGTCGGTGAATAAAACATACTGCCTATATCATGGTACAGAGCTGCACCGGAACAATTATTGCTGATTATTGTATAATTCATACATCATCCCCTCCAAAATGTCTCCATAGTCTCTGAAAAATCTAGTTTGCCATCTGTCTCCCCATGGCTTGCAACGCTCAAAATTATCCTCAATAGCTTCTTTGCGCTTTTCATATTCCGCGTCAATGTCAAGGTTCTCAACGATTTTCGGAATATCTCTCCAGTTTTCCACCTGAATAATTCCATCAGCATTGAAATGCTCTCCGATCTTACGCGCTCCAAAGTAAATAGGAACAGTTTTTGTGGAGAAACAGTTCAGGATCTTCTCTGTGTACCAAAAATCATCAATATAATTTTCAATAGCTATAGCAAACTTATAAGGTGCATGAGCATCATAAGCCTCAACATATTCCTCTTTGTTTCCTCTGAAGGTTCCAAAGCAATCAACTTTATCACCCTTGTCAAAGTATTTAGCCAGCTCAATCCTAGCTTCATGCAGCGGACAACAGCGCTTATCTGAGGATACAATGGAGATTCTCTTTATCTTTGGAATATCAGCTGTGCACCAGAGGGACGCCCAAAGAAGGAAGTGAGCTTGTGGAAGCTGTAAGAGCTTACTGTCATACGTCCAAATGTGGCGGAATACATTGGGATGATTCTCTATCCACTGATAGCCTAAAGGCTCAATTGAGCGCGGTTCCAATAGTATGGCTATACTGTTCGGTGGAATGCTTCCGATCCTGTGACAGAAGTCTCCCATGAAGCACTCAATGTATGGCTCTCCTGGAACTGGCTTATTATCAGGAAAGTCATCATAAAAAGAGTGATTTTTGATATATATTTTATGATCCATCTGTATTCTCCTTAACAACACTTTTCAATTTTTATCTTTATCATCTGTAGGTTCCTTTAGTAAATTAATTTTCTGTTGGATAACATCTTGACATTTCCCTGCAAATCGCCAATTTTCTTTTCCATATATTTGATACTCACATTCTTTTATAGGGTTCATTTCTTTCTTTATATCTTCAAGCATAGCCACCATATCAGCCTTTAAGCGGTTTTCGTAGTCAGCTTTGGAAATTGCTTCTACTAAAGGGCAATCTGCATCACGTTCTGTATCATCCATATCAACATCATAAGTTGTAATATCACAATAGAACTGTCCACTTAAACCTTTACAAGAAGCCATCTGGCAGTTACCACAACAACTAGACATTTCAAAGTCTTTAATTCCTACCATCTTCTATCCTCCTATTCCATAGTTGAACAGGAGCATTCATAACTGTTTTCCAAGGTTCATAAGCACATTGAGTGAAATTTTTTGTTCTAATACCACATTTATTACATTGAACATACCAGGTTTGCTCTAATCTATAATGTTTTTTAAGTCTTGCTTCTCCACCACAGAAAGGACATGGCTTTAACGAAATCTTCTGTCGTTCTTTCTGATATTCAGTCATTCCCATCTTCTACCTCTCACTAATAGCTGAAACAATAGTGCTATCATCCTTTTCACATTCATGCAGAAGTGTGATTATTGCCTTCGCTACTTTTTCAGGCACATTGTAAAATTCATAGTCGTTAATGCCCTCAGTTATGTTGATTGTTATTCCCATCTTCTACCACCTCTCTAATCTTTTCTAAAATCTCCCATGCTTCAAGGTCACAATCATCAAGTATCTGCTCTATCTGCTGATACTTGCGCATGGTGTCAACTGCGATATCTTTGGCTTCAATACATACCCCATGTGCTTCTACCATGCCTAATACTGTTATAGCTGTGTCAATCGTCATTCCCATCTGTCTGCTCCTTACTCATAAACATGTATGGTTTTTGGAAGTTCCTCGTTCTTGTAGCTGTCGTAGGCATTAGCAAATATCGTGCTTGCATCTACAAACATATCCGCGTCATTGCAATCTCCGGCGATCTTTTTGCATACCTTTATTGCCTGTTCCAGAATATTCTTTTCTTCATCGGTCAATGTTACTGTGGTATCTCTATATACACTACTCATTCCTTATTCCTCCGTTTCTGCCTTGTACTTATCAATAATATCCTCAACATCATCAATTATTCCGTCTGAACAACTACATGAACAATTACGCAAACTTTGTATTTCGGCTCTTATTTTGTCAAGAACCTCATTCGCACCATCAGAGTATGCTTTTAATATAGCGTGGTCTTGTTGCCATTCTGATTTTGGCTCTTGCTCTATTTCCGCAACAGTATCTCTAATAACCTTGCTATATCTGTGACAACAGTGCTTTTCTTGGTCGTATTCTCGACAATCTGTACACCATTTGAATGTTTGTGGCTCTTGATCTAGTGCTTTACTAATCCATTGCTGAAATTCTCGCCTTTCTGCCCTTGTTAAATTTCCTATATCGTTTTTTTCTTCATACTTCAAAAGTTCATTTAACAAATTGGATTTTTCTTCTCTTGTCATTCCTCTACCCCCTCATATGGCTGTGGCAATGGCATCCATGCTACACATTCAAGATTATAGTAATAATCGCATTCCTTATAATCTCTGTCTGTAAATCCTCGTAATATCCAAAATTCCTTTGTTGTAGCTTTTGTTTCACGTCCAACATAGTCACATATGAATGGAAGTGGATTTATCCAACCTGTATCAGGCTCTTTAAATATTCCTAAATACCAATCTCTATCATTTGGAAGTTTTTCGCTAACAGGAATCCATCTTGGCTCTTGTGGTGTTACTGAGGGCAAAGCCCTTATAATATCCCTATCTCTTCTCAATAACACTTCTTCTCTGCTATCATTTGCATGATGTTCTGCACTCTCTTTTAACTCCCTTAGTGCTTGCTCTCTTGATATACAATCAACTCCTAAATCATTCTTAGTAGTTGCTATGTTTTCTAACTGCTCGCTTGTATGACAATTATTCCAATCAATAATTGTGGGCTTATCAGCCTTAGGTAGAACACTTAACATATCTGCAATTTTAGCCATGATTAATGCACCATCAAGAGTATATTCCCCATTATCAATGCCATCTTTTATAGCATTTAATACTTCTTTTCTTGATATACAATCCTCACAAAACTCGGGCTGTTCATATTCAAGTTGATATGCTTCGTCTGCTTCTAGGCTTGATATTGCAAAATCAATTGATTTTTTTACAGCATCCGATACGGTAAAAACTCCATTAATATCTAGAAACGCTTTTAACCATTCAAGATTTTCTATTGCTTCTTTTCTTGACATATCACTCATGATCTACCTCTTATTATTCCAACTCTCTCTGTAGCATTGCCAGCACCATGCTAGCCTTAATAGTTCCGTTAAAATATGCTATGTTTTCAATATTGTCTATAAATCTGTCAATTTTAACCTTAGGTATAGCTTCCACTTCTGGCTGTTCCTTTATGATCTCAATAACTTTTCCATCCGTTTCACTGTCTCCGGTAATAGACAAATCATTTTTTCCAAAGTAAAAAACATCAATAAGTTTCTTAGAATCAATAAGTGCCATACTTAATCCCCCTCTTCTTTAACATCCAGCTCAACAGCATCAAACTCATCATAGTAATGCCTGGCTGAATACAGCTCATCAATTTCATTCCATCCAACAATCCTTATATAGTTCATATCTGCATAGATACTAGCAACATGGTTATAAGTCCATTTGCTCTGTTTTTTGGAATTTTTAAAAGTGATATTCATTATTGCCTCACTTTTCTGCAAGCTCATCCTCATGATGATAGATAAGATTGCAAGCGTCTGCTAAAGTGTCTTTTTCTTCCATGCTCAGCTCCCTGTTGTCTCGGATCCAGAGAAGCTTCTCCACCAATGCTCCAATTTCTACCTTTGTCATGTTTTATCCCTCTCTCTTTTCATAAGCTCATATTCCTGAATAAGAGCGTCCCCAGTATCCTTATCAATTGAAAACTTAGAGAACTCTGTCCAGTCCCAATTTTTATGATTCACAATAAGAGCATTAACAAGTTCCTGATTATTCAACATACTCATCTTCAGCCCTCCTTATCATTCAGCCTATGCCAGAATGTCCAATCAAGCTTTGTATGGCATTCAGGGCAATTAATATCTACTTCTCCAAGCCATTCTTTAAAGCTATAGCCACATTTAGGACAGTATGCGTCATCACATAAGCCTCTTATATCAACCTCTACTACTGTTTGAGGTTGTGCATAATTGCATATCCGGTTCTTTTCTTCCAGATATTCAAATATTGTTATTTGCCCTTCCATAGCCTCAATCACTTTTCTTATAGTCCTTACCCTTGCAGGTGCTCTGTACTAATGTAAGCTCAGTAATGAATTGTTTATGCTTACCACAAAACCAAAGCTGATGAATATTTCCTTCTTTATCATGAAAAGTCTCTTTTGGTTTTGAGTTACTGCATTCGCAACATTTACGAGTATCACTTACTTCAAACATATTCACCTCGTTGAATACCAATCAAAAAACACGTAAATTACAAGCAAAATGAAAAGATATAAAATAGCCTGTTTTAATGACATCCCATTCATCACGTTTTTAACTTCCTTTGCACCATTTCTGTATCATCCAGGAACGCCTGGCAAAGCTTCCACAAAACCTCTTCCAGATTGCTACCCTTATGAGGCTCCAGGAAACTATCCATTTCTCTGATATAATCTTCCCACTCCTCATCAGCTAGAAGCTGCACACTGGATGTATATTTCTCATGTAATTTTTCAAAGTTCTGCAAAACATTCCTAATAATTTGATTTCGTTCACTAAATGTCATAGCTTATCCCCCTCAGAAAGGGACTACATCATCCCCCAACACGGAAGCTGGTCTGAATGTTCCCTGTTCCCAACCTAACTCCCAGTCAAAAGTGAACTGATTTTCCGATATTCTCCTAGATGCCTCATCATAGTAAAGGCCAATGCCCTTGGTGTTTAATCTACCGGACAATCTATTTTTAAATACTTGTAAGATTCTATCTGCTGCCTCTTCACCCTCATTAGCCTTGTTTGGAGTATCATATCTAAGGACTACATCCACAAGGTTGGTAATATTAGAGCTTCCGGATACATCATCATTAGAGAACTCATAACGTCCCTGAACCTTTTTAGGATGAGCTACAAGGAATATCAGAACATTGAACTGCTTAGCAAGCTTAGTAAGTTTCTTCACAAAAGCCGTCTGCTGCCTGTTAAGGTCACTGGATATATCATCATCCATAGCAGTCATGAGGTTGTCGATAAAGATAACCCTACATGAATATCTGACTATAGCCTTCTGGACTACAGAAACAAGATCATCATGCTCATCCTCTTTGACTATGTTGTTATCAAATATCTTGATTCTGCCTCCGTACCACTTTTCGATATCCGGATATATGTTTCCGTCTACTGAATAGTCATAGGTTCCAAAGGGATTCTGAATCTTATTGATGTACTGGCTTCCTGCTATCTGCAAATCAAGCCAATTGCGGAAATACCAATCCACAAGCTCACCGGAATAAAAGAAAACATTATATCCGGCTTTAAGTGCCATGGTTCCGAACTGTGAAGCTAATGTGCTCTTACCTTTTCCGCGTTCACCTGTCAGAAGGATGACCTGTCCCATGTAGAAGCCTCCAAGTGTCTTATTGAGGCTGCTGATTCCGGTGTTGAACTTCTCCAGATCAGAGAGGTTAACCTTCTTAACTTCCAAAATGTCTTTTATCTCTTTGACTTCCACAGGAACAGCATTATTGATGCATTCCACTATCTGCTTTTTGCCATATTTCTGAAGGATCTCATTAGCGTCCTTGCAATCCTTGTAGTCTTCCATTCTGACGTGTTTCACAAGGCCATTAAAGCGCTCATTCATATCATCCAGAAGTGTGATGCTGTCATGTTCTTTGTCTCCAAAGATAATGAGGATTTCAAAGTGCTGCAGCCAATCCCAACAGTATGGCACCCATGAAAAGCCATTTTTGCCAGTCGGAACAGATACAGCATTCTCAAAGCCAGCTTCCGCCACACTAAGACTATCAATCTGGCCCTCAGTCATGATGAGTGTCTTATTTTCCAGATTGCAGCAATCCATTCCAAAGAGAATAGGCTTAGTGTCCTTAGCACACCATTCCTTATTTTTGTCCTTCTCAGGATCAAAGTTGGTCTTGCGGTACTTTATGAAAGTCAAGTTATCCAGCTCATCATAGAACGGAAAAACAAGGATATTCTCATCATCCTTCTTAACAGTGATGTGGTATTTCTCACAAACTGCCTCAGATATTCCGCGCTTAGCCATGTATTCCACGGCCTTATCCTTTGGCTTTGGCTTTGGCTTCTTTTTGAATGTCCTGAATTGCCTTGTGCGGTCATAATACTCATTAGCCTCAACTCCAAGACTGAAGCCAAAATCCTTATGCAGTGTTATCATGTTTCCATGAGCTCCACAGGAAGCCCTCATGCACTTAAACATTCCGGTGTCCAGATTGATGGCAAATGTGTCTTTGTCATTAGTCTTGTTCCTGCAATAAGGACACTTGTTGAACCTCAGTTCATTTCCTATTGTCTTTGTTCTTATTCCCTGCTCCTGAGCAAATCTATGAGCATCTTCTTTGTCAAATTTATACATACCCATTACCCCGTTACCCAGTTACCATTTTCGTCTTTATAAGGAACAATCCATCCATCATCATCCTCATCTTCATTCTCATCTTCTGATTCAGGTTCCTCATATATATATTCTTTATATTTCTTATTATTCTTATTATTCTTTATCTGTTGTTGCGAGCTTGTTGTCAGCTTGTTGTTTTCCTTGTTGTTTACCTTGTTGTCTGTCTGATACAAATTGTACTTAAGTACAGTAATCATGCTGAATCTAGCGTGTGGTTTGTGTGTTATCTCTCCTGTTGAACATAGTGCTGAAATTGCCCTTCTTGCCTGAGATACAGTAATACCGCACTCTTCCGCTAGATTTGCATAGCTTGTTATGAATTGACCGCGCTTAATTTTGATACCTCTCCACTCAGTATCTTTGTAGTTGGCCCTAAAAATACAATGAATAAAAACAGTTTTCACAACTACATCCGTGTACCATTCCCAGTCAACCATCTGGCGGTGCATCTTAACAAAGCCGGACCCCTTATCCTTATCAGCCATCAAAATCACCCCTCTCAATCCGTTCCTTCATATCCCTGTACAGGAATTCCTTAATCAAGTGACCTGATTCCAAGCTTGAACAGAAATGAAAGTGTATATCATAGCGCCTCTCCCATGCTGTTATACTTGCCAAAAATGCTTTTGGCGGAAACTTGCTTTTATACTTATGCCCGGTAATCCTCTCATAGCTCCCATCCTCTACGATCAGATGGATAAAGCATCCATTGGAACGTGCCTTACAAAATTCTCTTTCAAAACGTTCTCTTGAATGAGTGAAGCATTGTGCCAGCTCATCAAGGTTCATTTTTCTCTCAATTACACAAATTGGACTGACTGTCTTGGAAATGTCGTGCAGCTTGCTCCCGTCCAATAATTCAAAGTTTGCTGTGTAATCCCCATAAGATAATGTTGCTCTGGAGTATGGCACTCCAAAGCTGTTATAACGCTGCTTAGCTTTTGGAGTGCACTGTTCTCTGGTATCAATCAGGATCTCCATTGAATTGAGGATCTGCATTTCCTCAAAATGTGTCAAAAGGGCACTTCCTCATCAATTCCATCAGGAACATTAAACTCATTCGGAGTCTTAGCCTTCTCAATGAGTTTGTCATTCGGAAGCTTTCCAAACTTGCCATCACGGACATTCTGAGCTGCAATGAACCATTTTGCCTTGGTATGGTCATAAACCTTGCCATCATACTCAGACTGTTCAATGCAGAACTTAGCTCCAACGAGCTTATCCTTAAGAGTGCTCTCCTTCCAATTCCAGTGATAATCCTTGTTGGAATCCTCCACAGCAGTCATAAACTTATTGAAGTTATCAATAACCCACTGCTCAGAGTCATCATCCGGGGAAGTGATGTAAAGAACTGCATCATTATTCCACTTCTTGTCCTCTCTGGTATCATTCTCAAAGAGCTTCTTATAGAAGCCAGCATATTCACCCTCTGCAATATCAAAAGCAATCTTAAGATGTGAGCCGTTACCGTTCTTGTTTGCCTCCTCTTTGACATTCAGGAGCTTGATAACATAAGCACCCTTTGGAAGTGCCATATATTCAACGCTCTCATTTCTTTCATACCCTTTAAACTGTTTCATTGTCTGATTCCTCCTTATCATTGTTTACAGTTTCATTTCTTAATGCTTCAACCTCAAAAGCTATCCTTCTGAGGTTTTCAGCAATATCACTAAGCACATCTATAAGTTTATCCATCAATAATCCTCCAGCGCCTTAATAACCAGAGTGATGTCATTCTCACACTCATCTGTCTCAAAGCTTCCAAGCGGAATCTTACAAGTGCTTCCATCAGCTGACAGAATGAACTTATATTTTCCATCCTGTCTTACAGCCCACACAACAGTGGTCATTTTTGACTCAAGGACAAGCTTCTCCAGCTTGCGTCCATTTGTCTTGATACGTGTTCTGATAATTCCGTTGTCATCACTTATGGTCTCTGAGTGGCACAGGATGATAACTGTCAAATCATCCCTAAGCTCCAAAGCCTTATTGATAAGAGCCCATCCGTTCTGAGCAAGGTCGCTCCATGCAGATCTCTTGTCTCCTGACTGCATGGCAAGTATTTTCATTTCTTCCGCTACCATCATCCCGTTAAGAGTGTCGATTACTACAAATTTAATTCCCTTGAACTGTTCTTCGTTGTTGATCCTGTCCAATAATCCGGAGACAACACTAAAGCTGTCAGAAGCCCAGTAATTTTTGTTGGAAGGGTTATACTGTTTTTTCCATCCCTTCCAGTTAAGTCCCTTCTTGTCGCTGTCAATGTAAAATGTTTTCTTGGGGTCCAAAGTCCTCATAGCTGTTGTCTTACCTGAGCCACTTTCTCCCATCACACCGATTACCTTAGCCATATATCCTCCTACTTAATAACAATGTGCTTTCCTCTCGGTTCCAGATGTGCAAATTCAATGTCCTCGCCATCTGCTATAGCCTTGCGAATCAATTCCTTATCGTCCTCATAAATGACTTTCTTGTACTTGTCCGGGACCTCTCCAGTAATTACAAGAGGCTCTTTTCCGCCGTTTTTCTGAACCTTGAAAGTAAACTCTCCAGCAGATAACTCTGTCTTTCCAAGTGCATCCATGGTGTAGAGGAGCATGTCCTTCATGCGCTTAATATTGTTTTTTCTGATAGTAGCCTTAGCCATGAACTCTCTATAGACTTCCTCGGCCTGCTTCTCTTCCATCTCCAAAGTCTTGATAACGTGACAGTAGGCTGCTGCCTTCTGCTCAATCATCCCCATAACTCCCTCGATTGTGTCATCAAGTGCTCTAGGGTCGCACTCCGGATCTGTTGCCATGTTGTAGAGAGCCTGTGCGTCTCCAACTAACTCAAATAATGTTCCCATCTGTCTCCTCCTTATTAAACTCAATAACCTTTACTTCCTTTGGAAGCATTCCAGCAAAGGCGAGAGCATTGCCAATATCTGTATTTGCATAGCCTTTTTCTTTGTCATGCTCATACTCATGCTTCAGATACTCCAGAGCAGTCTTAAATTTTGCATTCTCTTCCACCAGTTTCATCAGTAATTTTGTTGTTTCATCCATTGAATGGCTCCCTTCCCTCGTGCTATACTAGTCACGAGTAAAAAATCTCTAAATAGTTGTTACTATTACAAAAAGGGTTTTCGTCTTAGCTCCCCAGCTTCCGATAATCCTTTTTTGTTACCCTTCCGCGTCAATGTACTGGACATAGACATAATCTCCATATTCTGATATCCATGCTTTAGCCTCTTCCATGGAAGGCTTAAACACATCAATTGACAGCCCCTTTTTGATTGAGTCCCCTTTACCATCTCCATCCGTATCAATTCCGGCTCCGGTATCTAAGAATTCATAATATCCAATGAACTCTCCGATCTGGTCCCCGGTATCGCACCGATAAATTGCAGCTACCTTGTAAAGGTCTTCCTTACGTCCTGCCACAATCCCATCACGGGTGTACAATCCGGATGCAGTAACTCCCGGCTCTACATAGCAGGTGCATCGCTTTTTTACCAGTTCCGTCTCAGCTCTTGCGCTGATAGAAGAGCATAAAAAAAGCCCCAACGCTACAATTAGCACTCTTTTCATTTATCCCCCTCCCTTCAATATGCAGTTGTATTCCTCATAAGGTACATTTAAGGCTTTCATTATTTGGAAAAATATTCCGATAGGCATGAGCTCCGGTTCATTCCAGTACTTCAGGAAGGTCTTATTGCTTCCAACAGTTGTATGAGCCCTAAGCTGCTCTTTGCTTCTTATATGCCTTAGTTCCATGTACTTCTTAAGAGTTGCGCGGAATAAATCGGCGTTCATGACTTTGCCTCTGGAAGCAGTGAATTGATGCTTACTTCCAACACTTTCGCTACCTTTGTCAGATTGTCGATAGTAGGGCTCGATGTTTTCCACTTTGCAATGGTGCCGTTTCCGATTTGTGCCCTTTTCTCAACTTCTGCAATACTCAGCCCTTTTTTACCAGCAATAGACTGAACTTTCTCAAATATCATGGGACCCTCCTTTCAGAATGATAAGGAGTTGACGAAAAATAGAAAATTTTCTATAATTGAATTTGCGGAAACAATTTAGAATTGATGCAATTGACTATATTCCTCCAACTCCTGTATGAATTAGAATTATTTCTAACCCATGAACACAGTATATAGAATATAGTCTATTGTGTCAATACTAAATTTAGAATTATTTCTAGGAGGTTAGAATTTGGTATGGATGCAATTGACATTATTAAACAATTATGCAAGGACAAAGGCACAACAGTAACTCAACTTGAGAGTGATCTTGGCTATAGCAACGGCTCTATAGGAAAAACTAAAAATATGTCAGCCGACAGAATTTATCAGATATCACAATATTTTGGGGTGTCTATGGAGTACCTGATGACCGGAAAAACCATCACGGAAGCTGATGATGAAATGGCTATTTTAAGACAACAGCAGTCTATTCTTATGGATATCAACAAGATAAGTCAAGCCATGGCCCAATATTATAAAGAGATATCTAAGTGCCAGGAACGACTTACAGAACTAAAGAAAGAATATAACAAGCTGGAATCCAAGAAAAAAGAGAAGGATTCAGATGAAAATAAGGAGAATGATAAAGAGGTCGGCTTTTTTGAACTCCCCTTTGAAATAGAGGACGAATTACCATTCAAGTAAAGGAGGCATTCTATATGAATATTCTATCAAAATTATTTTCTGCTAAAGAAAACTCTTATTCTTTTACATTAGAATCTCATTATAAAGGATTCAAAGCTTTTCCCATGGTAGTACATGGAGATCAGGAGGCCGAAAAAAATAACAAACATTTTAAAGATGCAGATATGTCCGGCAAAAAGATTTCATTCATAGATGAAGACCCTAAGAGGATAACTATTCATATAGATGGTAAAAAAGTTGGTACATTATTTGATGCAAATTACATAAAGAAAGTTAGAAATGGTGCTTTTGATAAAATTTATGCCAAAATTGAAACTGAAACTGTTATAGGAAAAAACAAAACCGTTTCCCATCCCAGAATCAAATTGTTTGTACATTATAAGGAGTAATTATGGCAAACGCAAGAAAGCTCCCCTCAGGAGCATGGAGAACACAGGCAAGCAAAAATATTGACGGAGCACGCATAAAGAAATCCTTTACTGTCCATCCGGATCAGACTGGTGGAAACTCCAAAAAAGCGAAAGCTCTGTCTGAGATGCAAGCTAGAGAATGGCAGCTTAGCAACCATTCGGAAGATGTTTACGGGAAAACAGTTAAACAAGTCATGGAGAGTTATATAAGTGACCGCTCCAAGATATTAAGTCCGTCCACTCTTACCGATTATAGGCGTTATGTGCCTATGTTTAAATCGTTATGGGCTATTTATATATCTGACATAGAATCGTCTCATATACAGCGAATTATTAACGAATGGAGTGTATATTTAACTTCCAAGACCATCAAAAACAGAATATCATTTTTATTATCAGCCTTGGATTATGCAGAATGTGATAAAAAATTCAGATTAAGATTTCCACAAAGCACTTCCAAGGTTGTCACATCTCCGGACCTGGAAGACGTGCAGATGCTTATAGAAGCTTCCCCGGATGATTTTAAACCAGTGCTATATCTTGCTGCTTTTGGTGGGCTTAGACGCGGAGAGATAAGCGCATTAAGACAGGAAGACATTTCCAGAGATATGAATACAATCTTTATCCATGCAGATTTTGTCCGTGATGATAATAAATGGGTTTATAAGCCTTTTCCAAAGAATGGACTGAGCGGAACTGTAGACCTGCCTAAATTTGTCATTGATGCCCTTCCTGAGAGCGAGGGGTTTGTCTTTGATATGAACCCGGCTAAGATATCACGCCGATATTTGAAAATTCAGAAAATGACAGGGCTTCCTTTTAACTTTCACTCGCTCAGACACTTTGCAGCAAGTTTCCGATCTGATGCAGGAATCCCTAAGAAGTATATTGAAGAGGTTGGAAGGTGGAAAAACGGTTCCTCAGTTCTCGACCGAGTATATGACAATACTCTCACATCCACCCGGAAGAAATACACCAAGATTGCCAATGATTACATTGAGGAGCACTTTAATCCAGAACGTAAAATAAATTAATGTCCCATAAAATGTCCCACGAAAATTATAAAAGCTTTATTTTATCTGTGCTACGGGTCATTTTGAGGCGGGTTCGATTCCCGTGTTCTGCTTAAATAATATAAGCCAGTGATTATGCGATAAACATCCAGAAACCGCTTAAACACTGGCTTTTTTCTATGTATATTTTACATGTTAGGTTTACATTTTACATTTAAAAATGTGCTATGTACACACAAAATGTCCCACGAAATGTCCCACGAATTTACTTTTCTAAAGCTTGCTTTGTTTTAAAGCCTAACATGGAAGCAAGCATTTTCAAGTAATCGCGGTTAATTCTGCCTTCACCGATACAATTTCCAAGATATTCCGGGCAATATCCCATTTTGATAGATATCTCAAATAATTTGATATCACTGTTTGAGACAGCGTTTCTCAAAAATGCAGTATTAACATTAACCATTTTTTCTTGTGGGGACCTGAAGCCTTGACGCTTAAGTACTTGCATACGTTTTCCCTCCTTTCTTCGTTAATGAAAAGAGGTAAATGCAGGCACTCTTGTGGCTATTGATTAACATTTACCAATTCCAGAATAGAAATTCTGAGAAGTTGATTATGTATCATTTTTTTTAATTCGTCAAGACCTTGATAATGCTTCCCTCGTCTTGGGCCCGACTATGCCGTCTATAACGAGCGGATGCCCTGATGCATCAAAATGATCTTCCTGGAAGTCCACCACCGCCTCATGGGTATGCTCTCCAAATATTCCATCAACAACAAGCTTATATCCAAAAAGGTTAAGCTGATATTGTACCCATTTAATAGCATTACCACACATTCCTTTTTTAATGTTGGAAATTGGTTCCCTATATGGATTACCATTCACAACATCATACTTTGAGGACAGATTGTAGCGCTTAATGAGCGTCAGGACACTATTAACCTCTGTGGAGCTTGTCATGTATCCACAAACTTTTATTTGTTTCATCTGCTCCTCATAAGAAGCTTCCGCTTTTACCCTGGAATAAATTGAAGTGTTCAAAAGCTCATAGAAATTAAGGACACACTCCTGCATGGAATTATAAGCTCTGAATGCAGCGCTTATAGTTGTATGTTTTCCAATGGTGTACTCTTCCTTAGTCTTGGAAGTGAAAAACTTACCTCCCCAGTACTTCAAAGCTGTTTTTCCAGTTCCAACTTTCTGACCAAAATAAGAATGATGCTTACAGCTTCCAGCTGTTCCATAGGCTGACTCAACACAAGCCATAGCAATAGCAACTGAAGGCTTCACTTTTCCAACGATTCTATAAGCGCTCTGGCATAATGGCGCTATTTGTTGGATAAACGTAGCAATCTGAGTAGCATTAGCCATTTTTCTTATCTCCCTTAAGAACCTCAATAGCATCCATAAGAACATGTGGAAGTGGTAGTCCCATCAATCCTGCATTCTCTATTATGCTAATTACTTCATTAGCACAGAAGCCGATAACAACCGCATCCCTGATATAATCAGTACTAATAAGCAAATCCAGCCTATAAGCTACTACTACTATCATTAGAGTCATTACCTTCTTACATAGGCCCATCCATCCCACTTTGGAAGATAGCGCTCCCTGTTTGGACTTCTTTGATTTTTTAAATACTCCTGCAACAATGATTCCGCTAATGTAATCAATGCACATGAACGTTACCAGCGTTACCATTCCTGCATCCCATCCTCCAAAAAGTCCAACAATAAAACCTCCAAGAATTCCTAAAATACCGCAAAAATATGTTTTCATACTATCAGCCCCCTATTGGATATATCACACAGATTCTGAAGCAGTCACTTCCGGTTCAGGTTCAACAGGCTCTTCCCATCTCTCGCTAAGATTATCAACAATGACTCCATAAGGATTAACTACCATAGCCATGCACCATCCAATTGTTGAGCCCAGGATGTTCTGAGCAAAAAAGTTATGAAATGCCTTCTTAGCTTCATCCAGAGTGTCATAAGCAGCTGGTTGAGGTCTGTCTTCTGCCTTTGCAATCTTGTTGTAAGCAATTCTAATAAGGTAGTATCTCATTTTGATTTTCCTCCTTTTTTCATAAAAAAGAGCACCCTTTTATGGATGCTCTTGGTTAACATAATGTATAAATTTTTGTTAATAATTACTTCGCTAAATTCCGCTTTAGCGAACATAGATAATAAAGTTTTGGTTACTCCTATAAATGGACTTAATACAAGTTTAATAAAACAAACTTCCCGTTTAACAATTAATACAGGTGGTAGTGCAACAGTAGTAATTCCTTCTACAATTATATCTGAGGCCCATTTTCCAATAGGTATGGTGGATAATGTTAATAATCATGCATATACTTTAGTCGGAAAGAATAACCAACACTCTTGGGTATTTAATGCTATGAAGTTAGAGTACAACACACCCGCAAGTGCTTATCTTTGGTCACCAGTGTTTAATACTGACGTTGAAGTAATTATCTTTTATATCTAAATGAGCATTTAACCAAGAGGGAAGCATATCAATGCATTCACCCAACTAGTACCTGTACCTTGTTTTACAATTACACCACTTATGTATATACTGATTGAATTCTGTGATGCATCAGGTAGGTAGTTGGCACATCTAAAGTCTTGTGAGGGCCTGAATCCTTCAGGTAAAGTTCCAATTTCAGTAAGTTCTGATGTGTTGAAATTTAGTATGGCATGTACCCAAACAATCTTTCCAATTTTCCTATATTGTGTTTGATTACCTTCAGAAGTAGGCACTAATCTTATCCAACCGCTGTCAGCAGTTACATTCGCTAAAGCGGAATTTAACGAACTAATCTGAGCTTCCACATCAGGCGATAATGAAATATTTCCACCAGGAACAAGTGTTGTCCCTTCAGAGATGGTACTAGCATCAACCTTATAGAGGACTCCATTATAGATAAGTCTGTCATCCTTTACATATCCACCAACTTTGGAAACTACATTTGTAGCCTCAATTGGAGCTATCATCTGCCTTGTTTGAGCCAAATCATTATCATATTCAGTCTTTGTGACAAAGGATCCTGCATACAAAGATGTATTATCTACATAAGATGCTATAATGCTGTCTGATACTGTCACTGTAGCAATAACGCCTACTCCAAGGTACATCTCAGTTAATGAAGATGGTGTTGATGGTGTTGCTGGAGCTGAAGGATTAGCTGATTCTGTTCCCTGAACAACCTGAATATAAGCGCTTTGTATTCCAGTAGTAAGATCCTCAGATACGATTAAACACAGTTTATCTATTCTGGAATAAGCTGCATTGAGTGTAGGATCCAAAGTAACCTGGTATGCATCTTCAAAAGTTGTATGATATCCATGGAGAACCATTTCTCCAGTATTTATAAGAACATCAAGTCCTCCAACTACTAATGAGCAGTCATCTCCCACATTGAGACGATATACAGTAGTATCATCCATTACTGTTATTCCCTGTATAAATCTTGATACCTGAGCAGCTGTAATATGTTCGCTCGCTCCATGACCTGTAACTAATTCCATATCATCTCCTCCTATTCTTTTCCAACTTTGTAACTGAATGAAGTAATTCCGCGTTCTATTTTCACGATTTTCTGTGTAACTTTTGCAATCGCTCTAATTCCGGTCACTTCATCTGAAGCTGCAATTCTATCATTGATATCATATTCATTTATTCCTTCAGATAAGTCTATTGATAATTCTGATTTAAACTGAAGATCATTAAGCTTTTTAATGCCACTATTTACAAGAGTTTGATAATGGTCATCTTTTCTAGTGTAATAAACACCAGATATCCACTCTGGAATAGGTTGATATTGATAAGACTGTAAATACTTACCTCTTACAAATGTTGGCGCATCATGATATACATAGTACTTATTAGCAACATAATTAGGCGCTCCAACATACTGATAGTAATACTGATTAGCCACAAAAGTAGGCGCTACATAACTCATTTCATCTTTTGTATATAATGGTTTATATTTAGTAAAGGCCGGAGCAATACTATAAGTATGCCTATATCTAACTAATCCGCTAATAAGTCTATCAGTCCATTTAAAAGATTTCTTATTTCTTTCAGCAGCATAATCTTTCAGGCTTTGATAGTATGGAGTTCTCTCAACTACTTCATATTCAAATCTTATTACTTCAGTTCCGCTTTTCCCTCCAAATATGGGAATCTGCTTAAGGACTTCTTTAACACGGAATATATAATAATTTCCCCAATTAGTTTCCCAATCTCCTGGCTTGTTTTTAAGCAATGGGTATTCCGTCACCGACTCGCCTGAAACTGCGGTATATCCACCATGGCCATCAGAATAATAAAACGTATTATATATCTTATCCCAATTACTAGGCTGTCCACCTGAATAAAGGCTGTATGTCTGAGCTGGCATAACTCCAGCAACGTGTGAGCCATCAGCGTTATAGTAGGAACCATATTTTGTATTCCAATCAGTTGGAGCTGTTGAAAGAGGTCTAAGGTCTTTAAAATCAGCAACTTTCCTATAAGAGCCACTTATGAGCTCAAAATATTTGCTATAATAGTTCGTCCAGTCAGCTGGTGCTGTTCCTGATGTTAAGAGCGTGTACTGTCCAGTTGTAACATGATGATATCCACTAGCATCCTGCTCATAATAGTTGCTGTAGTTTGTATTCCAATCAGCTGGTTCAGCTGTAAGAGTAGAATATCTTGTCTCAAGAGCTGGCTTTTCAATGTTTTTGTACTCTTCTTCATTTTCGTCTGTTCTCTCTGAGTCCAATATATAGGACATCTCAAAGCCATATGTCCCATCAGAATCTATGATATTACCCCAATTACTTGGCTTTGCAGTCTGTAAAATATAATGATATATAGTCTGAGCGCTAGGGAAATCATAAATTTCACATATCTCATTGACTCCAGTTATCATATTTTCCTTAATTGTTTGTAAATCTTGCCTAACTTCAGCTATTGGACTTGTTTCCATCTTTGACAGGTCTGTGTAGTAATCAGAATCATCCTGAACATTACTTCTGCAATATGGAAGCAATCCACCTTCAGAATTTAAATAAAGATCTATAGTATATCGCTTGGAAAGTTCCCCCTGGCCCATACAATGCAAATGGTTTACAGAGTTATAGTTATTTTTAGCTTCAAACTGCAAGGTTCCATAAAGCCAATCATAATCCGCACCATAATCATTGTATGGAATAGCCTCAATAACCCCATTAATAATCTTAGGTTTTGCATTGTTCTGATATAGCATATCCCTAATAAATGAATAGCCACTTGCATAATTTCCTGACTCAGAGCTAACAACATATCTTTGAATATAAATTCCACTATCCTTTGTTGATGCCTTTAAAAAAGCACCATCTGGATGCACATACATTTCATTTTTGCTGCTTGGGATCAAAGACAATCTTTCCAGGATCATTCGCAAAACATAATTAGCTTCTCCACTAAAAACCAAATAATCAGCATTTTTATAAGGATAAAGCTTTTTACTTTCTAGGATTCCATGGAAAGTGCGTCCCGTATATGTCATTATGCCTGTCTCTGTATTTACTGCAACAGAATCAATAACTCCGCCATATTCCGTATCACTAATATAAATAATCTGATTTGGTTCAAGTTTGTTTGTATCTAATGGACACTTTAAGACAAAATTGTTCTCACTTTCTCCAAAAGATAAATCTAGTGAATAATTGGATAATATACCTTTATCAACTATGGTATTGTTAATGACATCAGCATATATTAAATCCATTGTGGCTCACTCCTTCGCTCGATAAGATACAAGTCAAATTCAATCGCCTGGAAGCTGTCAATGAGGATTACTTTTCCAGTTATAGGCTCAAAAATATATGAGTCTCTGTTTCTGAGGTTAAAGGTATTAACCACGTTTCCTGAAGGGTATTTTAAATAAATATTCTTTACTTCATCAGTTTTTTCCAATGAATTGATAATAAGATCTACTCCATTTGGAACATCTACATTGACATTGTATTCATGCCCATTTATCAAGATATCAGGATTGCTACATGGCCCATGTATTTCCATTCTAAAATCATATGGAACAGAGCTCTCAGTATTTATAGTTGTCGAAAAACCTGATATTCCAAGATTCATTGGAAGATTCAGTTTGAAGTTTGCTCCATCAATCACGCTACGTCCCAGGAGCGATAAAGAATATTTTGTTTCTTTAATCCAAAACGGATAAGGACAATAAATAACAACATCATTCAAAGTTCTGGTATTGGAATCATTTGGATAAACTTTTGAATTGACGAAAAAGCATGATATCTCATATCCATTGTAAGTAAGTTTGCCAGCGTTCTCCGTCATGATGTCACGTTCAATTTCATCATGGAATTCTTTAAGCATTCCTTCTTTTTGGCTCAAACTTCCATTAAAAGCCAATGTGACATCATATTTAAGGGATTCTTTGGTAAACATCTTAACAAAGTCTCCATACCTGAATTTAGTCACCTCAGGATTCCATTCATACTCATGAATAGAGGCATCTTTTATATAAAAGTTGGTAGCAACAAGCGGAAAAGCTACCCCAGAACTACTTGTATATGTAATATCTACTTCTCTCATGCCATCACAACTCCCATATCACGTAAAGAACGTGCAACTTCTCTATTGTTGTAATAGAGGTTGATAACTGCATTGCTGGCGCCTTCTCTTACAGCTTTATACATTGCTTCATAACTGAAGCCACTAGCAGCTCCATTTAATTCACTTCCTGTTACAGCTTTCATTCCATGTATTGTGCTAAGTACAGCATCAGTCATCTCCATATCAGGCATATTGTCTTCAAAGCCCACTCCAATACCTAAAGCCATATTCTTACCGATAAGGTCAGCCATGTATTTTGATGGAGATTTTATGCCAAGCAATGACTTAACATAGTCAATAGCTGCTTTTACTGAACCCCAAAGAGCATCAATTACAACCTGAACACCATTAGAAATACCGCTAGCAATACCAGATATAATATTTCCACCAAGTTCTAGCCAATCAACAGCTGTAATAGTATCTTTTATAGCACTAATAATCTGAGGAATAGCAGCAATAAGGTCAGGAATAGCCGATATAAGACCAGCTATAAGTTCTGCCAGGATTTCAATACCTGTAGCCAATATATCCGGCAACAATCCCAAAATTGTTGTAACGAATTCAGCTATACCCTTAATAGCTGCCTCTGCTATCTCCGGAAGGTTATTTATAATACCTTTAGCAAGTTCCAATAACAGCTCTGCACCAGCCTTCAAGATGGTTGGTAAGTTCTTAAGAAGGAATGATGCAAATTCAGTAATAACTGTGAACGCTGTTGATATAAGGTTTGGAAGGTTGCTCAGTATTCCATTTGCAATCTGTGAAATGATCTTAACGCCGGACTCCAATAATCCAGGAAGCGCATTAGTAATTCCATCAAGGACATTAGATATCACTTCTGTTCCTTTACTCAATAACTCACTAGGCTTAATGGATTCCTTTAATGAATTCATCATCTGTGTTCCAGCACTGACAAGCTGTGGAGCAGCTTCAACCAATGCTTTTCCAAGTGCTACAACTATCTGAACAGCTGCAACAGCAAGAGCCGGAACAACTGTTGTTAAGATTGTTGGCAAAGCTTCAATAATAGCTTCTCCCAATGAGATAATAAGGTCAGCAGCCATGGAAATAACTTCAGGGAGAATAGTCGCAAAGCCTTCCACAAATCCTGGTAACAGTTCGGAAATTGTTGAAACAATATTCCCTGTAACATCTGAAAGTGATGAGAACAAGGTGCTGAATCCATTTGTGATAGCCTGTGAGGCTCCCTCTTCTCCTGCAATAAGAGAAGTAAAACCAGCCATTATCTCATTCATACCAGGCAATAATTCAGCAAATATTCCACGCCCAACACCAGCAAAGGCTGTTTGAAGATCCTGAAGGTTATCCTGGAAGGCAGCTGCATCCTTTACCGCTGCATCACTCATAACACCACCCAATTCATGGACTCTGTCCTTCATGGCCTGTGTGTCTTCAGCAGAAGTATTTAAAAGAGCGCCTAATTCTGTAGCTCCCTTACCAAGAAGCTGACCAGCAAGATAAGTTCTCTCAGTTTCATTATCAACATTCTGAAGTCCGGCAATTGTAGCGCTGAATATCTCCTCATTTGACATATTTCCAAGGTCTTCTAAGGATATTCCGATTCTCTCAAATGAGTCATTGCCCTTTTCAACAGCATTAGCAAGAGTCTTCATGGAAGATTTCATTGTTTCCATGGAAGTGCCACTATGCTGCATAACAGCCTCCCATTCCTGATATCCCTGAGCAGAAATACCCATCTTTTGAGACATCTTATCAATGTTATCTCCATATGAAGCTAAGTCAGATGTTCCTTTTACTACGGCACCTGTTACAGCTGCTGTAGCACCAACTACCATAGCTGAAGCGCCTTTTATCGCTGTTCCAATGCTTCCGCCAAGTGTAGAGCCTATCTTGGATCCAGCTGATTGCGCTTCTGGTGCAAGTGCTGACTCAATTGAACCACTTATGCCTTCAGCTGAAGGAACTATCTGAACATATGCTTTTCCTAATTCTGGCATGATTTACTCCTTCCGCAATTGATTTAGGCGCTCCATGAACTCATCCCCTGTGTTATATACTTCTATTTCACGTTCAGGTTTTCTATTGCCATTCAATAGCTTATTAAGCACAGAATCCGGACGATTACGCCCAGACTGTGCATCTTTTGTCTTAGTCCATGCAAGAAATGACAATCTATCAAACATTCCAGCAAGTAGCACAATATCTGTGTCTACCGTTTGCCCTGTCAGTTTTCGCATTATCCTAGAATCCCCCTTCAAACCTAGAGCCAATGTGGCAATAGTCACCACTGGCAATGATTCCATATCATAAATTCCATAGGTTTCTGCAAGATCACAAATAAGAGCATCCTTATCAGTTACCATCAAGGTTGAAAGGGTTAGGATTTTTTTATATCCGGAACCTCTTTGAGCTTAAGGATTATACTTCTGACATTGTCAGCCAGTACGCTCACAGGGACTCTTCCGTTATGTTTTGCTTTTAAGAATTCATAGAACTCGCGTTCTTTATCATCATCATTAAAAATGCATGACACTATTTTTATGGTGCCATCAAGGGACTCAGATGTATTATCACTCTGAGCCATATTGAGATATTTTAGGAACATAAAATCCTCTAAAATATTCTCATCAACTGAAAACTTGAATCCGTCTACTGTTTTGCCTTTAACCATGTTCCCCTCCTCAGTTTAAATTGAAGCGTTTTCGTTGAGGATATACTCATAATGAGTATTTCCATTTGAATCAGGAAGTGCTGTAAGTGTTGTCTCATATCCAACAGCTCCGCCATCCTGGTAAACGATATCCCCAACTTCAGATACTTTTCCATTAGGGATAACGATTCTTTTAAGCGTTCCGCCATTGAGAACCATATCAACAACAATGACACTTTCCTGCTGATCTGAGCTGTTAGCCTTAATCTGGATACCTGTCTTAAGTGTTCCTGTGACATTGGAATCACCATATACATACTTAAGAACCTCAACATTGAGTGCTTCAATAAGTGTGTATTTGAAGGTATCAGGCTTAGCAGTCTGAAGGTTAAGGACTGTATCACCGCCCCAAGCTTTGAGCTCATCAGATTCAGGAGAGTTACTGTTAGTAACGCCATCCTCTGAGACAAAGCCAAGGTTAACAAATGCAGCATCAAGCGTGGAGCTTGCATCTGTAGGTAAAGTAGTCCCAACAGGAGCGCGGAAGATTGCACCGCCTATTTTAGGTTTACCTGCTGTAACGTTTGCAACGTTATTGTTTGCATACGACATATTATTTACCTCCTATAAGTAATATTTGATATCAAAGACTGCCTGATATCTGTATTCTTTTGTGGATGAGTCTGTAAAGTTGTAATCACTGTTACATTCAACTTTTGCAATCTCATCCAAAGAAATAGCAGCTCTCATGAACTCTTTAACCTTTTCATTGAGAACTGCTGAGTTGTATAAGGATGTACCTATTGACTGGATAGCCAATGTAGCTGTCTGAATATGGTTATCTTCTCCACCGCCTGTCTTTTCAATGAGCACATAACATAAAGGCTTGGATTTTGGACGTTCCATATAAACCGGAATCTCTTCCTCACTAAATGAAGTTTTCAAATAGTTTAATATAATTTCTTCAATCATCCGCCCACCGCCTTTAATATGCTATTGGTTTCAGAGTTTTCTTTTTTGGCTGCATATGTAGTAGCAATTACACTGGCATTGACACGCGTCTTACCAACATAAGTACTGGCTTCATATCCATCCCCTAGCACCGCAACAGCATTTTGCGCATATCCCTCACAAATAGCCATCATTTCAGAGCTTTGGAGAAGTTCTCTTACACCATCTTTATTAAGCTCAAACTTGAACTTAGCCATATTTCTCAACCTTCACATTCTGTCCCCACCTGAGCGGAATGTTTTCCTGCTCTCCAGTGGTGGGATAGCCAATTGTCCTGAAGCGCATACCCCAGAACACTACTTCAGCATCCACCCAATTATGTGTATCTCCCTTTGGAATACCTAAGACATACTCAATCTTTTTTCCATAAAGATTCAGCGTGTTTGTCACATCATCTGTGGAAGGACTTCCAATAAGGACTCCACCAACATTTTCAAGCTCCTCAGTATAAACAGGCTTTCCAAAAGGATCTGTTCCGGTTTCAGTCTTAACAACTAACTGTACTGTTGTTGTCTTCATCCTTCTTTTCCTCCTTTGGTGCTAATTCCTGAATCGGAGAATAGGATCCTATCCGATCTCCTATACCGAGAAGCTTTTTCTCTAACTTTCCGAGATATAATTCTCCTGTACTACCATTAGAGATAGTCCAACTCTGAGAGTAACCTAATCCAGCCATGGAGCCTTGTGTTGCACCCATAGGAATACCTGTACTCTCTCCATCTCCAAGTGCTCTCATGACAATTCTGATTGAAACAAGCTTTTTATTGTCAGCACTAGCATTGGAGTTATAAGCATCAATAATAACAGCTGCATCATCCAGCAAATTGGTGCAAATGGCCTGTTCATCTGCTGACATAGTTCTGCTCATCCGAGCCTGTACATCCTGATATGTAGCGTATGCCATTCAAATCACCTCATTTCTTTTTGGTGGTTGCTGTTTTCTTTTTTGCTGTCTCAACCTTTGCCTTTTTAGGCTCCAGCTTCTCTTCTTTTTCCTCTGGAGCAGTTTCTTTGACAGGTTTTTGCTCAGATAATTCAGGGACTAGCTTAAAGCCAGCCCCTAAATATTCATCTTTTCGCTCATCCGCTACCTGGCATTCTGTTCCAGTGAATGGATTGATAAACCTAACCATCAAACAGAAGGAACAGCTGTTGCTGTGAACTTGTTGAATACAGAAGTATCAGCGCGGAAGCCTACTTCAATTTCAGCTCTAACAGCAAACATATTGCGCTGGAAGAGGTTGATTGTTGAGTTATCAGCCAGCTTCAGAGTTGCATCTGAAGAGAAGCTGATATCAACACCTTCAACGATTCCATAGAGTGCCTTTGTCCAGTCACCAGCAACACCGATTGTAGCCGGAGAACCATTAACAAAAGCGCCCTTTGTAAGATAAGTGCGGTTTCCAAGGATCATAGGAATAGCGCCCTCAGCAACAGAGTTGATGAAGAGAGGTCTCCTATCCTGATCAACAGCTGAGAGCAGTACGCCCTTCATCTGAGGAGAAATTGCATAGCCGTTTGTAATACCACCATGGATAGCGATATCAGTATCAGCTGCAACAAGTCCAGCATATGCATCAGAAGCAAGGCTCTGAGCTGTACAAGCTGCAAAAGTGTCAAAATCATCACCAGGAGCATTGGTTCCGCCGAATACTGTATTATCAAACTTTTCAGCAAGGACTCTGGGAAGTCTTGCAACGATAGCGTCATAAAGAGCGCCGTCATCACGTCTGAACTGGTTTGAGAAAGGAACAATAACAGCAAGCTTATAGCCACGCATTACCTTTGTTCCAAGTCCAGGATTGCTAACAGGCTTCTCAGCTGTCTCATCAACCCATTCTGCTTCAGGATCTGAAGTAATAACAGGAATTGTTACACCTCTTCCAGGAAGAGGAATCTGTCTTGCAAGGCTCATGATTGCAGAATCTTCCTGAACTTTCTGAATAATCTCATTTGATACTTCTGTAGGAAGTGCTATGTTTGTTCTATTTGTGGATACTCCTGACATAATAATGTCCTCCCTTTTAAAAATTCACCTGGCTCATATACGTTTTAAAAGCCTCTTTAGGTGTTCCTTTTGATACAGTCTGTAGTTCTCCACCATCCGGAATATTGGGATAACTACTAGGAATGGCAATGCCTAAAATAGCCTTTGCCTGTTCCTTACAAGCCTCTTCCGTTTCTCCAGTGATAAGTGATACCGCTGAAGCCGGAATGCTCATCTCTTTAGCAACCTTTTCACGAATAAGGCGGATCTCTTCAGCCTTTTTCAAAGCATTCAGCTCAGTCTCCAGCGTGGTAACACGCTCGTGCGCTTTATCTAACTCGCTCTTATTTGCCTCTTCCAACTCGTCATACTTCTGAGCCTTTGCCTTAAAGTCATCAAAGCCTTCATACTTCTGGCGTTCTCTCTTCAAGCGGTCAGCTACAATAGCGTCCAATTCCTGCTGAGTAAATGTTTTGGAATCTTCGTTGTTATTAGTTACCTTGTTTTCTGTTCCCTGATTCACAGTTTCTGACATAAAAAAATCCTCCTAAATGAGTTAAAGTCCTCGTTTCATTGGCACGAGTTGCCATTTTGGGTATAAAAAAAGCACCCTCATGGATGCTTTAATTAACATTTATTTCTTCCGCTGCTGAGCTATTAAGTTCTATATGCTTTTCATAAGCTGTACGCTTCTGCTCATTTATACGCTCTTTATTGGTCGCATAGGCTTTCCTTCGCATATAATTGAGCTTTTCTTCCTCAGTATCGCCTTCAGCACTGTCATACATCTTTTCATACTTTGAAGGATCATAAGCCTTGTAGGTTGTCTCCTCTTCATGCTTAACCGCGTATGAACAATCACAATTTCCATGGATATGCTCTGCATGGCCTTCAGCTAATGCTCTGGCTGTTGCCCTTTGCCATCCTTCCGCTGCAATACTTAAGCAGAATGGACAAGTATCTCCCATTGGAATCCATGCATAATAGGCTTTATCCCTTATGGCATTCTTAAGTGTTGTATCCTGTCCGGACATCTTAACAAGTCTTCCAATAGCTGAAGCTGTAACCTCAGCAGCCAGAATATACTTAAGTGTTCCATTGACTGCCTTAGCCACTTCATCCATTGAGGCTGTTTCAGCTGGTTCCGCTGGTTCCAAAAGAACACCTTCAAACTCCGCTTCCGCGTCATACATCTGACAAGCAAACTCCGTAGCAGCTTCTCCATATTTGGTGGAAACGCTGTAACAGTAGTTTATTAGCGCTTCCCTATCCTCAAAAGTCTCAATTGGATGAGTTTCCAAGTACTTAAGTATTAACTGTTTGGCTGTATCACTTACCTTGGATAAGCCATCAATGTAGTTTTTCCAAATTTTCTTGGAAATTTCCATTATTCAACCCCTAAATCTACTAGCGTTGCAAGCCCTCTGGCTCTCTGTTCCTGAGCCTTTATCCTTCTTACATCTGCCTTATCAAAGCCAATCATTTCCAGGAATGTGTCTGTATCTGCAAAAGAAGGCCTTGCTGTTGCTATTTTCATAGCTGCATCTGTGGTAGCTGCAACATTTGGCATAGCCGGACTCTTAAAGTGAGCCATAACAGCCAATTCTGATTCTGTAAGCTCACTAAGCCCAGTATTGTTAACAATAGCCTGAGCCATGTAAGCAATTATCTTCAATGAGTTACCATTAGAAACATTAAGCTGTTCTGCCATGCTTACTAAAGTTTTTGACTGAGCCAGTACTGCATCCGCACTTGTAGGATTAGCTTCACTGACTACTCCAGTATCGGTAACAGTTAAGCCTGTAGCAGCGCTAAACTGTGTAGCTAATACTCTAATCATCTCAACATGAGGAGATATTGTTCCTTGCTGGAGCTGTCCAAAGGTAGGCTTTTCTCCTGTCTCCGGATTAGTAGTTCCTGCAATCATTGAGCCAACATACTGCTTAAACTTCTGATTAACAACAACATCATATTGTTCATCAGTAATCCCCAGAAGATACTTTTGAGGAGCTGTTGAGAACTCCAAGCCAATAGTTGCGTTGGCAATAGTCCTTACATAGCCATCAATAAGCCTTCTGATAGGCTCTTTAATCCTGGAACGTCCAAAAGGTTTATTGGAAGTTGCGTTCCAGATCAGCGCCTCCATAAGAGGTCTACCCATCTTGTGAGGAATACGCTGTGCTCTCCAAATTGTCTTACTGGAAGCATATAGAATCCAAACACTATCCTCTGTGTCATATCTGATAAGTGAAGGATTCCACTGGCTTGCATCCATCTCATCAGGAACAGAGTCCAGAATTGAGAATCCGCATGATATACGCCCTTTTTCTCCATCCCACATAGCAGCTGCACTCTGAGGAGAATGGAATCTTATTTTGCATCCAAGCTCCGGATCCGCTGACAAGGTTGCAAATGTACAACCATACTTAAGCTCATCTCTGCAAGCCTTCTGATATTCAGCTATAAGATTATTCTTATCAGCAATATCATCCAAAAGAGCAACATCATTTCCATCAATGCCTACAAATCCATCAAACATTGATAGGCCAGCAAGGACATCAACAGTCTTAGCGCCCCATGCGCATCCAATTTCCAAGCCTTTCATACCTTCAGGCAAGGCTATGCCAAGATTAACGCTATCAAGGCTGATATTACCCTCATAATACTTATTTTTCATAACATTTTTAGCCTGGTGATAGTTAAAAATCTCCACAAGCTTATTAAGCCTTGCAGCTTCTCTCATATCAAAGCCTATTATGTTACTAGCTGTAAGATTAAGCGTTATCATTTTTCTTTTTCCTCATCAACCAATTCTCATCTGCTTATTAGGATCTCTTTTAGTAGTCTTAACGCCCCAGAGCGCAAGCGAACAAGCTTCAATCGGTGTAGAATCATCTCCGCCAAAGCCCCAACCTCCTCCAATAGAGCGCTTAGTGGAAGTCAGAGCACTGTCCCTTAAAACTACTTGCTTTGAATACCAGGTAATTGTCTTTTCACTTAGGTCATTCATGAGCATGGATACAGCGCCGATAACATCCTTCGTATTTGGACGAATTACAGAGTTTTTATACTTCCATGTATCTTTTATCTTATCTACTAAAACATCCACCCCATTGCGTCCGTCAATGACTACACAGGATGCTTTTTTGTATCTAGCATTAAGCCAATCAGCAAGCCACTGAGTTCCTTCTCCTGTAGAGCGTTTATCAATGAGAGATATCCTTATTTTGCCATTCTCATCAATAACCGCACCGCAAAGGCTTACTACAGAACCATCAGGAGAAAACTTAACGCCATAGGCTGTCTTTCCTTCAGGCTTTGACTCATCAGATACACAAGCATCCCACAAGTCTTTATTTATGGCATAATCAAGGCGTTCTTTTACAATAGGCGTCCACCAACCTAAACGCTCTCTGGCAAATGTATCTGCATCCATTTGTTCACTCTCCCCCTCAATGGTTGATAGCAAGATACGCCTTCCGAGCGCCGGATTAGTAGCAGCCCAACGCTTTTGATTATGGACATCTCCAATCTCATCAACGGAGAACTCCAGCCATGAAGCTGCTTTTGTTTCTCCGTTTATGGTCTTCTCTCTGATCCTACGGAACACATCTCCTGTGATGTTAGGATCCGGAGGAGTTCCAGCATAAATTGTCTGAGGATTAAGACTGGCTGAAATGGCTGGGATAAATGACGCCTGAGCATCATCATCCAATTCCTGAGCCTCATCAAAAATTAAAAGGTCTCCATGCTGGCCTCGTCCACCATTCCTAGTCCTTGCAAGGAACTTAACCTTTGCTCCGGACTTTAAAATTATCTGTTCACGCCCCAGAGCTGTCTTAATATCCTTTATATATTTCCTAAGCTTTGGACTATCAAAGAAATTAGCCATTTCCTCAAAAGTCTCTGTTGCTGTCTTCTGCAAATGCGCTGTATATAAAACAGTTTCGTTATACATCAGCATTCCGGATTCAGATCTTCCGGCAAGCAATCCGGTTTTTCCATTCTGCCTTGGAACTGATAGCCCACAAGTCTTACATACCCATTTCCCACTAGGAGAAATAGCCATCCAGTCATCCATAGCATCACTTTGCCAAGGATCCAAAATCAAATCTCCAATGCTGAGAAGCTTAACAGCATCATAACCATCAGATTTCAAGTATTCAGGCGCTATCCTAACGGACGGCTCCTGGCTTCCCATCAGCTTCACGCTGTGAGAGGAGCGCGCCAATTTCGTCTTCGTTGCCATCTGTTCCCTCAATTTCGTCTATCTCTTTGATAGTCTCGCGGTATTGCTTTGCAATAGAGGCCATTTCCTTATGCTCACAACTATCCAAAGCTTCTTTTAATTCAACCTCTAATTCCTTTAATTTTTCCAATCTAGTCATTGCCAAAAATCCTTTGTGTGTAAATCGGCGCT
>Ga0326512_10000539_pt1 | contig 33430 bp, 46 predicted proteins | sample 1_2617_0518_D_FD_203652 | JGI IMG/M metagenome (GOLD analysis project Ga0326512, IMG submission 203652) | Bovine rumen microbial communities from UC Davis, California, United States - 1_2617_0518 | ecosystem: Host-associated > Mammals > Digestive system > Stomach > Rumen | place: USA... | reverse complement strand
GTAAATGTCGTGTAAATGTTCGATAGGTTCTAAGTTTAAACCTAATTCTTTACCGAGAGAGAAATCATTAAAATAAATTGCATAGTGCCAAGCCTTTTTAAAAGGTTCTATTTCTTGTGAATAAAGATAACCTCTGCCATTGTTTCCAAAACTCCAGCAGTATTTTATATATGGGTCTTTGTCTTTTTCTGCAAAGAAAGTGGCGCGGTCTATCCAGCGGGTTTCATTTTTGTACTTGCCATGAATGGCATTTAAGAATAATTCTATCCCGCCACCGTCTATATCATTACAAATATAGTTTTTATATTCTTGTCGCATTAAAGCAATTTGTGTGATTGCACAACCGCCCGCGAATAAATCATAGAAATTATCAGCGTTTGGAAAATGACTATAGACCCATTCTGCAATAGAATTTTTAGAGCCTTTATAAGGCACTCCATATCTCATTTTGTATACCTCAGATTATTAGTAAAAAAAATCCCCCTTAAATGCGGCAACACTCAAGGGGGGAAAGAGCAATTAATGACTTGTTGGAAGAAGCTCTAAATTATTAGTTATCCTGTATTTTCTCTTTAAAGGTCGTGTATTTAGTTTCTGCTTTATCAACATCAAGTTTATAATTTACAACGGCCCTGTAATATTCCAAAGGCAATAAAACAAACTTGATTTCTACATCGTTGGTAGTTACTTTATTCATGTCTTTATCAAGCGGGATTGCTTTTCCTTCTGGGTTGGGGAAATCTGGAAAGTAAAGGTCTGGAATAATGTATATGGATTTATATTCAACCTTGTTACTTCTGCAACAAAGAATTAAGGGCATTAAAGCCGTCAAGAGTATTATTATTACTTTCTTCTTTAAGTTTTTCATTTTCTTTATCCTTTTCGTTTACGGCCTTTTCAGCTTCTGCAATTGCTTCCAGATTGTTTTTTAAATCTTCATTTTCTTTTTTCTCTAGTTTCTGTTCGTCTTTTGCCTGTCTGAATAAAACGTAAAACAGAGCAGAGAAAAACACTCCAATTGCAGAAAGAACCGCAAGAATTTTATTCCACATCTTTTTTTACTCCTATCTTTTTTAAGAATGCTTCATACAAGAATGTAGATGCACCAAGAATGACAAACAAATAAAATGGCATTTCTCGCCATTCGATAAACTTTGCAAGTGCTAAAGTTAGGGATAAAATGACACACCAGAAGGCACTTAAAAACACCTTCTTACCGTCAAAGAACTTGTACTGTTTTTTATTCTTCTCTTCTAAATAATTCTCTATCTGTGTAACTAGCCACAATGAGCCGTATACAAGCATGATATTTGCAGCAACAGCCACAATAACAGGAATAGGAATATATTCCTTTACAGTCTGTAATATGTTGATAAAATCCATCTTCTACCCCTATAAGAAAGTTATAATTCTAGCCTTTGTAGGTTTTCCATTTGCGACACAAATAGAATGCTTTAGAGAATTAAAAACAATCTGGCCGTTTTCAACACCTACCCAATGACTTTTCCCGTTGAAGTCATAACGAACGGCACAACGGCCTTTCACGTTGCCTAAATCAATCAGTTTCTTTATATCTCTGAATTCAACTTTTATATTTCTTCCAGAAACGTTTTTAAAGAAATCAAACCACTGTACAGTACATTCATTATCAAGACCTTTGCCGATTTCATCAGCCAGAATAGTGATAGCGTTTATACTGTCAGTAATTCCCATGATCCAGAGAGCCGTAAAGGCACAACACCCATATTTAGAAATTACCCTGAGTTTTTCATTATCAAATCTTTCGTAAAGTTCCGTTGCGTCTGATTGTGGAAAGTTCTTATTCATCTTATTTTAGTCCTAGTTTTACAAAGATGTAGGCTACAATGCCCGATATAAAAGCAGATATTAGAGGGGATAGCCACATGGCTACATTCTTTTGTTTTTTATCTTCAATGGCTTTTAAGGCACTGTTAAGGTCTGTTATTCCTTTTTCTGCCGTAGATAATCGCAGCTCTTGCGCTTGTGTCTGCAATAATAAATCTGTTACCTGGTCGAGTTTCTTTTCAATCTGGTTTAAGCGGAAATCAATTGTTTCTTCATTCATCGTGATTTCCTCTCTTCATGTTGTATACGCAACTCTAGCACATCCAGATAGTGTTCCATGTAGCCCACTTGCGTATTTAGAAGGTTCTGTCCTTCCTGGTCTGCACCATAAGGCGGATTTAGTAAAGCTGCCTTAGCCTTTTTCAAACGGTTTTCTAATTCACTTTTTTCAGCTTGCATTCTGATAATATATTCTTTCATACATTATTAGTATGCTTTAACATAATACACATAACTTTCGTAATATAGACTTTCGTCATAATGGAATATAACATCGCAATCCGCGCCAATCTTCCTACCTTCCTTACAAACCAGATAGAGCATTTTATAAGTGTGACTAATTCCCTCAACCCTAAAATATTGGATTTTGTTTTCTTCACACCATAATCTAAAATCGCAGAATGTCTTTAGAATTGATTGTGTGGCGGGCGCGGTTCTTATACAAACAATATTATTAAATCCGTTTTTGGTCTGAACCAGAAAGGCAACGCCATCTATAACGGTGCATAAATCACCTTCTTCCGCTATTACATCGGTTTCTTCGTCTTTTGGGATTTCGTTCCATTCTTCAATCTTCATTGTATTTCACCATTAAATCTAAAATTGTTCTGAGCCTATCAATAATAAACGGGTCTTTTTTGTAGTATGGAAGTAAGAAGTCTGTAATGTCAGAAATTGAAACGAACTCAGTCAGGCAATATTTGTAGTTATCGTCTTTAAGTTTTTTTCTTAGAACATAATCTGAAATATGCTCTTTCTGTAAAACTTCACTCATTGATAAAATATTATCAGTTTCTTTGTCATATAAATATTTTTCTACACTTCTTTCTTTGACTTCCTGGAACTCTACAACCTTTTCTTTTCCCCATTTCTTTTTTGCAGATTCAACTTGTTTTTTCAAAAACACAGAGGAAATTAAAAAATGTTTTCTGATTTCTTTAAGTGTAAAACCTATATTGTGCATTGATGTCATAAGGTTTATTTCTTCAAGAGTATATCTTAAATTACCCTCATTGATTTTATTACCCATCATTCTGTCAGAAAGATATTTGCGGTAGTCCATATTTTGACTTCTAGACTTCATAGCCTTTATAAAGTTTTTGTGTCTTTGTTCCTGGGTAAGATTTCTTAAATTAGTATTTACTTTCTGACATTTTATAAAATCAAGTTTTACTTCTTCATAAATCTTTGAGAACTGTTCGGCACTAAACTCACAGTTTCTTGTAGTTGCGGTCTGGGTCATTAAATAAAGTGCATAAATCATACTGTGTTTAATAATTGGTTTTGCACATTTGCTCATGTAGTAATGAGCCATATAATGTTCAGAAGGTGTGAACTTTATAAGATTTTCTTTTGTGTTATCAACTTTAATTCCAATTTTTTTGAAGTATGAGCGTGGAATAATATGGTGAACCTCATAACCTTTTTCTATATCTGTTGTTCGTTCTTCTAATTCAGCAGAAGTAAGAAGGTCTAAATATTTCAGATACCATTCAGAGTTCTTATCAAAGCATTCATCCCAATATTGACTAAAAATTATTTGTTTCATTTGTATACATCTCTTTCTTATTAGTAAAAAAAAAGGGAAGGCTTACACCTTCCCAGGAGAGAGATATACAAAAAGAAAACCTACTTCTTCTTGTTAACCAAGTTTGAAATAAAGATTATTAAAGCAGAAACGGCGGTAATAACTCCGCCTACAAGTTCTACACCTGTAGAGATTTCTGCCACACCAGCACCGCCAATAATAAGAATTACCGATACAAGAGCCAGAATAACCCAACACACAATTTTAACAATCTTGTTGTCAAAAAATGCTTTTAACTTATCCATAAGATTTTACACTCCTTATCTTATTAGTTTACTCTGTCGTATCAAGAGTAATGATTACTTTTGCAATTCCATCTTTACCAGAAGTAGGTGTAATCTCAACCGGTTCTGTGTATTCACTCACCTTGATTGTTACTTCCTTCTTGTTCTGTATCTTTACATCACTGGCAAGAGCAACACTTTTTCCGTTTAATTCGAGTTCTGCAATATCACCGTTAGAAGTTCTAATCTTTGTGATGTTGTAGTTAGCGTCATGAAAATTACCCATAATTTTTATTCTCCTAAAAAAAATGGCGTACAAGCAAGAGCCTATACGCCATCAATTTTATATCACGATAGCGTGATATTTTATAATACTACAGATTAAGCGGCTGCAAAGTCTGTAGAACCGTAGAACTCACCAACACCACATACAGAAGGGTTTGTAACAACGAATGAGCCGAAGAGGTTCAAAGTTACCATTGTTGCAGGTCCGTCTACTGTGTCAGAACCGCCAGAGATTGTGAACAAGTCATCAACAAGGAGCTGGAGTGGGTCATTTGCCTTGTCGTCAGAATCCATAGCCATAGGGTCTTGTTTTCCAGGATTGTTTCCTTCAACTCCATCGTTGAGAGCCTTTTCTACATTTGTGTAGCCCCAGAACTCAACAGCGTCAGAAGAAAGAACATAGAAGCGGCCTTTTACACAGTAAGGGTCATCAATGATGTTTTCTACATAGTTTGTAGAGAATGCTGCAGAAATATCAGAGAATCCGATAGTTGCATTCTTCTTTTCTTTTGTAGAAGTCTGTGTAAAGTATGTGTTAGATGTTTCGATTTCACGAGCGAACTCTAAGAAATCATCATCATTCATAACAATCATATCACACAAAGAACCCTGGCGGCGAAGTTTCTTGATAAGTGTTGTTACTGTGTGGCTCTTCTTCTGAGCGTCACCAGTAGCGGCAGTAGCGTCTACGAATGCACCGGCAAGGCGGTCTGGGTTTACAGAACGGTCTACACCAAAGAATAAAGTTGTGATGTATGTAGTCCATGCACTAGCAGAAGAACTTCTCTTCTTGAGTACAGGTAACCAACCGTCAAGACCTACAGGCAAGAGAGGTGATGTACCACTCATAGAACCAGCAATACAAACAATATCACCGGCACTTGCATTAGCGGTAGAAGCTGGAGTAACAACAACATTTGTTCCGTCAATCTTCTTTACTGTGAGTGTGTTTTTAGCAGAAGTTTCAGCGGTAGAAACTGTAGCCTTTACTACAAGTTTACTTCCTACATCAATCTTCATAACTGCATCTTCTGGAAGTACAACAGTGGCGTCTGTTCCACTTGTCAAAGTCCAGCCACCTGTAGGAACGGCGGCAATTTCACCATATCCAGAACCATAGAGAGCAGCGGCGGCAAGTTTACGGAAACTTTCAGAAGCTGCGAACATCTTAGCACCACCAACTCTCATGTATGCACCAGCATTTGAGCGAGAGGCGGCAACTTCTTTAGCATTCATTGAATAAACGCTAAACAACTGACCAGGTGTTACACAGAACTCAGCCGACTGAGCAACTGTAGCAGCCTGATTTTTAGCGGCGGTGAAGTCACCGGCGGCAGCTCCACCCCTAGAGAACATAGCGGCAAAACGCTGTTCTTTACCCTCAACTCTTTCTTTCTTCATTTTCTTGAGAAGTGGAGAGTTTCTAAAAAGAAGGTTTTCAATCCCTTCTTTCTTGTAATACACTTTAAGCATTGCGAGAACGCTTGCATTAGCAGAAATAGCCATATTTATTTACTCCTATTTGTAAAAAATAACCTTATGAATTAGAGCTGCTTTTCAAGCTCTTCTTCAAACTTTTTAATTTCTTCAGGATCATCTTCTTTTTCTTCATCATCAGAAAAATCAAGTTCACCCTGTTCTTCTTTCTCTTCTTCGCCTTCTGGCTTAGAAGTTTCAGAAGTTTCACTTGCTACGACTTCACCATCAGCTTTAATTTCTGTGTTGCCGTCCTCATCCTGTTTGATTTCCACTTCTGTATCTTTAGGAATTCCCAAAGATTCTTTAATGGAATCAATCTGTTCTTCAACAGTTTCAATCATGCTATCGACAAACACATCTTCTTCCGGTTTTGGTTCTGGAAGTTTTTCGTATTCATCAAAAGCCGTTCTGGCCATAGAAAAATCCGGGTTACCTTCGGCAGCACCTAAGATTTTATCAAATGCGCCTAAACGTTCTCCGTACTTTTCCGAGAATTCGCCAAACCGTCTATTTCGGTCATCCTCTTCAAGAGCAAGGCGGGCGGGTTCAAGAATCTCATCAAAAAGAATACCCTCAAGTTTTGAGAGCCTTTTTTTAATGTCGTTATTCTCTGCCACTATTGCGTCAAGTCTGCCTAAGATAACGTCTATAGCGTCTTTGTAACTGTTTAAGATTTCGTAAATGTCGTTTTCCATTTCTTTTCTTAAACTCCTTTTATAGTCTTAATCTATTAGTAAGTGTATACTTTTTTATACACCTACTAACCCATATAAGCCTGATTCCATTGTCCGTTTGCAGCACTTCCGTTCGGTGTGTTTATATCCATATCAGCCCCGCCGGTCATGTCGCCCATTGGTGCAACTTGCTGCATTTGTGCTTCTTGTGTAAGAATGTTTGTACCTTGTGGAAGCCCCTCTGGTGTCATTTGTCCTTGCATAGCTTGTTCTTGTTGCTCTAATGCCTGGTCTGCTTGCCAATCAGCTTCTTTAATTTCAACCGCTTCATAGAGTTTTGTAAGTTTTGCAATATCTTTTGTATTGTCATTTTCTGGACTTGCGGCAGCTTTCAAAGATAACTGAGTGTTGATGATTTCTTCTTTAAGCATTAAGAAAGGAATAAAGTCTGGAACATCAAAAATATCTTTTTCGATACAGTCATTTATACAAGTAAGAACCGCATTTATAGCGTTGTTAGAAAGAGAATAGCCACTCTGAATGTCTGGAAGTTCCATAAACTGAGCAATTCGAGATTGTGGGATAATTCCCGTCTGTGCTAACATCTGGAGTTGTTGTAACTTTGTGCTAGGGTCTTTAGAAAGGCTATCGGCGGCAGAGAATTGCACAACCATTTTGTTAGATTCTTCTACGATGTCTTTCCACTGAATAGAAAGGCGGTTGTTATCTTCTGGAAGGATTGTATCTTCTTCTGGGAATACCTCAATACAAGTTTTTGCGATATCAACATACGCCCGGATAACTTGATTAAGTTGTGTTTCAAATCTGTCACTTTCAATGTTCTCCATTGTGCTAAGAGCAACCCCAGAATTAAGTCCGCTAGGTTTTGTACTCATGGCAGAGAGTTGAGAAATACCAACCAACTCATAAGCCGATTGTTTCAACTGTTCTACAAGGCTCATGTACTGACCGTCTATAAAGGCTGGTGTTGCAACTGTTACAGGAGAACCGGTCATGTTCGGAGTTGCGTTATATTCCAGAATCTGACCCACTCTGTTATTAAGTTGTGAAGTTTTGACACTAGAGCCTTTAGGTACGCAGAATGTTAAAGCTGGGTTTAATTGACTAGCGTCTTTTATTTTCATCATCAGATTGTCAATTTCTAACTGAATAGAATTGAGCATATCAACGATTGACTGTGAAGTATCTCCCAGAATTGGAGAACAATAATGCAAGAAAATGAACGGTATTTTGTTTGGTTTGTATGGCCTTACTTCAACTACAGTGCCGTTAACCAAAATGGCTTTAATGTGATTGAAAACATCATAATAAATACCGTAAACAACATAATCGCTGTTCTGGCATTGTGCTTTATTTATTAGCTTATCTGAAAGTAATGTTGTAGGATAATCTTTTCTTTCGTAATAGGCTCTAGTAATCTTGCCATAAGTTACTTCTGCGGGTCTTACAAATACTTGCCAGGGCAGAGCCTTTGTGATTTCTTTTGTTTCTTCATCAATGTAAATTACACCTTTTTCAAAGATACAAGCGTCCCTAAATGCTTCACTTACTTTCTTGTTTACGTTCTGTAAATCGTAATACAAATCAAAGAATGCCTGAGCTTGTTTTACAGTCTGTATATCCTTAAAAGTTCCATTCTGGGTGTTAAAGAATGGTCTTACTTTCGATTGTGCAATCTTAGATGTAAGTGTATCAATACAAGATTTAATAATGTTAATCTGTGGTGTCTGGGTTGTATCTTCTTCAATTTCGTTAGTCTGTTCGTAATAACCAACTACAGAAGGGTTAGAGATATTCTCCAAATCTGCAAAAGGTGTGTAGTTATATCTTCTGTAATTTCTGTAATACTTAGAACGTCTGTTTGTACAGAATGCCTTTAATGAACTTACGGCACTTGTTATGTCCTTATCATTTACTTTTCTCATTGTGCATTTGCCCCCCAACCATCAGTTTTAGAAGTGTTAGGCATTTGTCCGCCGCCATTACTTACAGGCAGATTCAAAGCACCGTTTACAGTCGCTTGCATTGACATTCCGGTTTTGGTCTTTTGTTTCTGTTTCTGTCTTAATTTCTCTAAATCAAGATTCAAGTTAATCTGCATGGTTTAACCTCTCTTGTATTAGTATATGTGTATACTTTTTTAGACAGTTGATTTATTTAAAAAGGGTTTTATAATTTTTACTAAAAAAATAGGTACGAGGTATTTTTTTATGAAAAGGAAACTATTTTTAATTGTCATAATTTTGACAATTTTTAGTTCTGGATTGTTTGCAGAAAGTAAAACAATTTTTGAAAAATCCAGAGGCCTTAGTTATTTAAGATTTTATGAAAATCAAGAAAGATATTTTATTTATGCAGAAGAATTAAAAGATGTAGGCCAGAAAACTATAATTCATGTTAGAGGATATGACAAACAGAAATTAAGTGATGTTGTTATAGCGTTGATTGATGATAATGGCATGAATGGTAACTTTCTGAATAATATAAAAGAGTTAGATTATATAACTTTTGATAAAAAAGAAACTGAGTTTTCTGAAAGTTCCCCTAAAATCGTAGTTCATTATTATTATTTTGTGGAATAAAAAAGCGGGTTGTTACACCCGCCTTATTTTTACTTTTTGTTAGCAGCTTTACTAGCATACTTCAAAATCTTTTCTTGACTAAGTTTAGGGATAAGCCCTTTTATATCCTTATCAGTCAATCCGATTGCTTTAGCCTTTTCTTCAAGTTCTTTGTACTCTTCTTCATACTGAGAAGTAGAAACTTTTCCGTTTTTGGCTTTATTTTGTAATTCGTTGTATTTAGTGGTAATGTCATTTACTTTTAATTTGTTGTTATCCTTTACCATATCATCAACCGGGCGAATATTTCCAAACTTATTCGCAATCGGGTGTTGTTTCATCAGTTCTTCAAGTTTTCCGTAATCTGCCCTAAATTGTTCTTCTGTAATTTCGCCATTACGATACTTTGTACTCAAATCATCCGCTATTTTTGTAATTTCTTTGTATTCGCTACTCTGTAAAGTCATACCAGGATTTATTGTTGTACCGTCTGAAAGTGTGACACTATATCCATCTGTATTATTGCTATTACTTGATCCAGAATAACCGGCGGTTTGTTCTTCAATGTTATCGCCGAGATTTTCATTAGAATTGCTTACTTTTTCACCAAGTTTTTTCATAGCGTCTTTTCCGTATCTGGCAGCTAAGATTTCTGCAAGTTCTTGCCATGATAAAGTATCTCCAGAGATAACATATCCTACAAGTGTACTTACAAAATCTTTATCATTCATGTTGCTAATTTCATTTCCAAGTTTAGCCATAACATTAAGGGTGTAGGCCTTCTGGCTTTCATTCATCATGTTAAACTTAGAAGCAAGGCGATTGTTTGCAGAGATATTAGCAATAGCATTTTTCAACTCTTCTTCTTTTCCGCCCTGATTGATAGCCATCTCCATAGCGGCGTCAGTTTCTTTTTTATACTTATTCCATCTGTTTTCAAGACCTTTTGCAAGGTTTGTACTCTGGTATTTTTCGTAATCGCTTTCTTCTAAAGGTTTTCCCTTGATTACATTAGAAGCATTTGTAAGAGCAGTTCCTAAGCCGTTAATCATAAAATGAGCAAGTCTTAATTTAGCGTCTGCACCTTTAGGGTCGCCAAAATCACCGTTAGTATAACGTCTTAGCATGAAAGTAGGTAACTGAGCGACTAATTTATCATCAATGTTTCCAAACTCTTCGCCCATTCTTCGCATATTTTCACTTGTTTTGTCCCAACGGTCTGCGGAAAGTTCTTCTTGCCTTGCGTTTTCTGTATCTTCGCCATAATCCATAATACTTTCCTGTTGGTTTGCAAAGCGTTTATCCATATCACTTATTTTTGTAGTGGTAGTGTTGCCATTTTTTTTAGGTTTTTCCACCGTTGTTTCTTCTTTGATTTCTTCTTTCATTGGTTCTGGTTCTTTCTGTTTAAGAGGTAAAACGGCCTTTTCTGGTTCAACCTTGTTTACTTCATCAATGCCCTTTTTAGCCTGTACATTTGTAGGCATTCCGTTATAGCCGCCTTTCTTATAGCGGTCTGGTGCATTGTCGTAGTAAGTCTGGATATTTCCAATTTTAGAAGAGCCTTTCCATTTTGTAGAAAGGGCATTCTTAATCTGGTCTAAAGTCTTTCCTTCTGACTTACCAAGTTTTACAAGTTCTTCAAGGCTTGATTTATTGTTATCAAAGTTAGCGTCTGTGTTGTACTCTGCGAATGTCATTTTTATACCACCTTAATTCCTAAGACTTTTTCTATAACTAAAATCCTTTTGCAGATTTCAGAAATAATAGCCGTATTGGCCGTTGTAAGTTCTTTTATGTCGATTGTCAAATAATCTGATATAGGGTCTTTCTTTACAGCACTTTCTGTAAATGGGTTTTCTGCTATCTCCTGGGCTTTTACTCCATAATGTACATCATCATCAATCCCTTTGTTTTCACCGTCTGGGATTTCTTTCGCCTTGTCGTTGTAGGTAAACTCAATAGCGTTTATCTTTGCAAAGGCCTTGATAGCGTCCTGATTATCTCCAAAGATATGCTTTAATCTTTCATCACTAGCGGCGTCTGCTGCGTCCCCGGCGTCTGCCATATCCCCCATATCTCCCATATCGCTAGCCATATCGGCACTATCTCCGCCCATATCACTAGCACCTTCACCGCCCTGAGCATTCATCATGCCTTGAAACATATTAGCCATAGCACCAATATTGAAACCACCACCAGAACCACTTCCACTATCGCCAGAAGTAACCGGTTTTGTACTTGTAGGGGAAATATCAAGATTTTTCAATTTTCCTTTGTTGCTTTCTGCTTTAGGTGCATTCTTTTTGTACTGTTCATAATTTTTCAATGTTTCATCAGAAAATGTTTCTGTATCAGTATCAGAAAAATCTACAGTTTCTCCCTCTGGGTGTTCTACTTGTGTTTCGTTGTCTACACTTGTTGTACTAGGAGTAGTTTCTTCACTTGCAGAAAAACTTGTAGTATCTGTATTTTCTTCTTTTTCGTTAGGGTCTGCTATTGGGTTCTGATTTCCACTTTGTCCGAACATTTTACCGACTTTATCGGAAACGGCATTCCCACTTGATCCAGCAAACATATTATCTTTTGAATTGATAGAGCCGGCGGCATTTTCTGCTCTTCCCCCAGCTTCTTTCAAAATCATTCTAACAATATTCATTTTGTTTTATTCTCCTTTTCTTTCAAACTTTAGAGCTTTTATTTTAGAAGGAGTTCTGTAAACCACCTTTTTAGAACATTCCCGATACTTTTTAAGTTTTTCGTCTGAAAATGCTTTTACAAAAGAGCCGCCAATACCTAAACCGTTGCCCCAATTGCCCCAGGTTCTATCATACTCTGCCTGTCCTTCTGTCTGTTCTGCACTCATGCCTGTAGCGTTTGCCCCTAGATTTGCATTTCCTTGCTGGGTTGCAAGATTCTGTTGATTAGTCTGGTTGCTATTCTGCATTCCAGAAGCGTTATTTATATTGCTATTTGCAACACTCTGCTGGTTGTTGATATTAGAATTAGCCATCTGTTGCTGTGTGTTGATGTTAGAGTTAGAGCGGTTAGCGTTTGTATCATAAGCACTAGAAGCATTTCCCAACTGTTGAGAATAAGCGTTTCCGTATGCGTTCTGATAAGCGGCAGCATTCTGTTGGCTTCCCATCATGGCCGCTTGTGCCTTATTCATTCCCGCAGCTCTTGCCGCCGTAGTTGCTTTACTCTGAGCCCCCGCGGCCGCTGCACTTGCCTGTTGTCCCGCATATTTCTGGGCTAGTTCATTTGATAACCCTACTTGATTTCTTGCACCGTTTGAACCGTCTGCACTTACTTGTGAATTGATTGTGCTAGCGTTATTCATACCAGAAGTCAAAGACTGACTATTGATATTTGAACCGTTAGAAAGTCCGGTTTTTGTTGCTTCTGCAGTATTCTTTGCACCTTGTTCACGACCTACAGTCATGCTTTCTTCTGTCTGGGCTTTTCCCTTTCCAGAAGTGGCGGTTAGTGAGTTTTCATATCCCGCATTGCCTGTATAGGTATCTTTCGCGGTATCATATTGTTCCTTTGCTTCATTGTATCTGTCATTACTTGATTTAGCCATGTTATTATCCTCATGTTATTAGTTATAAACATTACCCATTCTAGGGAATTGAAAACTATCTGATCCGAGAGTATCTTCAAAAGTCTGCTCTATTGCAGCTAACTGATTAGATAAAAGGCTAATGTCTGCCCCTTGCTTACTTCTGAATGCAATTGCAAGCAGATAAGAAATAATCTGGAAATAGAAAGAGTTAGGGAAGTTTAATTCAGTATCTTCACAGTATGAGCAGATAAAATATCTGCCATATTTTTTGACACAGTAACCAAAACCGGTGTTTTTGTTTATGTCAATAAAACCGATTATATTCCCCTCAATGCCTTTAATTTCTGTTGTGTTGTAATCATTATCAATGAAATTCAGTTTATTATTTCTAATAAAATAAACTCCATTGTTTTTGTAAATGTGCATGAGTGAATTATTTATTTCACTTCCGCTAGGCTCTTTATTAAATGACAAGAAATAAGCTGGAGCAGAAGAGTATTTACTGTAAACTCTCCACACATTGTTTAATTCATCATCAGCGTAATAACAGTAACCTTTCCAGGCATTTACAGTTTTTACTAAAGAAACATTTATTGTTCCATCATGAATTGAAAATGCGTAAATCTCGAAAGGCTGGCTTTCTGTGTACTTCATCAAATAAAGATTTCCGCTTTCTGTAATAATCGGGTGAAACTCTGTTGTATAAACTATTTCACCGGTTGAAATCTGGTAAAGTAAAGTATTATTTAAGTTAGAAATAATTACAAAATCATTGATAATCTTGTAAATCGGGTATTCTGGAAAAGTTTCAACACCATTAAAAATATCTTCTGCGTTTTTCAATTCGTCTGTATCGTAAATATTGTATGTATCATTTACTTTGTACAAGAAAGTATGTTTGAAACAATCAAGGATTTCTGCACCTTCTGGGAGATCCAGATTTACTTCTACATCTTGAGAAGGGAAAAATAACTGTTTAGGTTTTGGAAAATACTCTACAAGTACATCGTTTGGATTTCCAAATAATTCAATATTGCCGTTTCTAAGCTCATAAGAAAGATGGTGTATTCCGTTGTTATCTGCTCTACGGTTAATTGTCTGTAAGTTACCGTTGTTGTAGAGATAAACACCTTTCAATTGCCAGAAATCTTCCGGAAGTTCTACCGTAGTAGAAGTATGAAAACTTTTTACGAATGAGTTATCACCCATATTGATAAGTCTTTCATACAATCCCACATGAGCTTCATTTATGCAATTTATTGCTTCATTCCAGGAAATAAAATCAGAGCCTTCTAAATCTGCTAGCTGTTTTGCTCTTCTGAATAAATCACTTGTTTTCATGTTAAACATAATTCTTAAACTCCTTTAATTACCATTCACTATTATTTGTAGTTCTCTGAGGTGCATTTATAGCGGTCTTTGAAACTTTATCAATGAGAATTGCGTCTGGTTGAGAACCAACGCTAAGAGCTGCAATCTTGAAAGGTGAATTGATAGAGAAACTTACACCTAAGCCCCTTTGTTCTTTAGGTTGATAACGTAAATAAATACTATGTGTCATTTTGTCCCAATCAGAAGATTTAATCTTGAAAGTTGTTTTTTCTGTCATTCTGCCAGAGTTAGAAAGTGTGCTAGCGGTCATTTCTACATCGCCGCTTTCGTGTTCTTCACTGAATAAGCGAACATACAAACAATCGTTGATTGTTACAGTCTGGTTATTCATGCCATAAAAACAAGTTTCAAGTCTGATATTCTGTTTTGTATATCCGTTTTCTGCGTAATAGCGTATATACTTGAAGTTGCCGCTATCATTAAGTAAACAAACACCTTTTTGTAACAAAAATACTTCTACACAATTAGCGAAAGATATTTCATAAGTTCCGAAGGCAGAATAAGCAATCACTTCGTTTTTTGTAATCATGAAGATTGTTTGTGTTGCTGGGTTATATTTGTAGCCGATTACATCTTCAAACTTATCTAAGAATTTTGTCTGGTTCATTACATTAGCACCGGTGAACGAATACAAACATCTGTTTGTCTTAGAAAAGAAGAATGCCTGATAAGGTGTATTTCCACAGAACTTTAAATTTGATACATCTACAACAAAATCAATGCTTGAAATTACACCATTTGAATATTGCAGAGAGTACAATCCATTATTGATAATGCCGTAGAACTGACCTTGAACAATAAAGCCTTCTGACAAATTATCAATTCCAGAAGCCAGAAAGAATGACATAATAGGTTCGCTATTATTTCCCACTTCAAGAGGGTAGAAAGTAGAACCAGATTTAATAAATATTTTATTTCCGTAAGCACTTTTTATTTCAGAAAATAAAGATGGTGAATAAGATACATTACCATCTGTTGTTATTGGGAAAGATAAACCAATTAAATTTTTATTTTTAATGAGCCCTCTCGCCCCTCTGGTTACAGAGTAAACAATATCTGATTGCCCAAAATAAGTATTTATATCAATTCCTATCGAGCCCCAATTAGCATAGGCAATAGACAAATACGCTTTATTAGCATTGAAAAGAAATGGTGAGGGATTTAATAAAATTGAAGAATTATCCTCTTGTGCATACTCATTTATAGAACTAGCCATATAATAAAATGTTCCCGCATTACCCGTTAATGGAAACTCACAAGCATAATCATACCTAGCGGATTGAGTGTATACATCAGTAATCTTATTCAAATTATTGTAATTAGGTGCAAATAATAGAGTTTTATTCCGTTTAATGTCATAACTATTGATACCATCGTAATTTATAACAATTTGATTTCCTATTTTTCTTAATTTTGGTATTCCTTGTTTAATTTTATGAAACCCTATACTATCTTTGTAATACACAGCTCGTTCAAATTGATTTATAAAAACAGTATCTATATCCACATCATTCCAATTTGTGAATAAAACATAAGCCCCACCGATACCAGATAAATAACAATTATTGAAATTTAATGAATATAAACTGTCATGTTGATAAATTGGCGGCAAAATTCTAAGTCCGCTTGAGTATTTACTTACATTGTACCCATTTTCCTTTTGAATGATATTAAACATACCGTTATAAATAACTTGATAGCCACAAATTACACATGGAGTATTTTGAGTTGTTGAAGAAGAACTTGAATGCTTACCGTAAAATTGAGTATTTAAACAAATATAATAAGGAGTTCTAACTTCACTTACATCTATTTCAAAACTTGTAGTTGCGTTTGCCTGATACATTTGAAAAGATTGATAATAATCAAAATTAAAAACTAACTTATTATTAGAATCAAGGCCTTTCAAAGCCATCATTCCAAATCTAGCAGTGCTTCTAGTTGAACTTTCTTTTGTTCTCACAACAAACGCCTTATTCATAGGGTAACTTTCGATAAAAACATCATCAAGCACATCAGACACGCTAGTAACAGAAGAGCCATTATAATTTGTTGTAAAAGTTTGATTTCTTCCGGAACTAGTAACAATGGTTATAGTTTGGAAATCATCAGTGTATCTTATGTAAGCATACGCTTCTTTATTCGTAAAAACACAAAGAGCATTACTTTCGTCTGAGGGTAACAAAACTGTGGTTTTCGTGTAATTGTAATCTGCGTCAATAGTCCCAAATCCAAACGCTTTAGAATTTAGCAAGGTTCCATTTTCAAAGAAATATATTTCCCCATGACAAGAGCTGTCTACATAAACATAAACAAGACAAAAAACAGTTTCAGAAAGGAATACGCCACACAGTCTATCTTGGAAAGACTTAATAACATCATCTTTATCGTAATAATCTGTTAATCTTGTGTTATTCAGATACAAAACTTCTCTATTCCATTGTGTTTCATATTTTTTATAAATCTTGTACAAATCTGAAAAACAAAACAGTAAAGTATTATCGCTATTATCTATATCTTCTGTTTCAAAAAAATAGTTTTCTGTATTACTTCTAATGCTAATTACCTTTTCATCGTTCTTCCACAATCCCTCAGTATCAACATGATACACATCACCGTTAGTATCAATATAGGTGTTTTCACTTGTGCTGCCTTCTTGTGTTTCATCCTTAGTAAACACATTAGCCAAACAACCACCAACGAAAGGGGAGTTGTTTTTATTGAATCCAGAATACTGTTTTATTTCTGCGTCATATTTATTTAAGTTTAATTCTGCACCTTGTAACTGAATAGGGTAGATATTTGCTTTACTGTTTGCCATAAGTAACCTCTAGTTATTAGTTTACTTATGGTAATATGCAATCTGTCACCTCTAATGCAGTGGCAGAAGCATTGTATAATGTTGAAACTTACACCGCTATATCTGGACTTACTTTATATAAAATAGGTCGAATTGTATATGGTCAATTATATAAGGCTATTTCTGGAAGTTCACCAATTACTGTAGGTGTTTTACCTGCAAAATGGAAACCAATTAAAGATTGTAGAGTTTGTTTCATAGTAAATGTGAGCGACAATCCAGGAGGACAGTTCATTATTTATCATGAAGATGGTTTGATAAGATTGTATAAAGGCGGTGGCGGTTCTATGTCTTATACAGTTGTTGTGTCGTTCTCTTATTTTACAGAAACTTGATATTAAATTGTTCTAGTAAAAACAAAAGTAGAGCCGTTGTTCTGGCACATTTTAACCCAAGTCCCTTGTCTAGTCATTGGGAATAATAATAATGTGCCATACTTATAATTATCTGAATTTATACCAGTTCTATGTGGAATGTACAAAAAATTACACCAACCTAAACTTTGGTCAGTAATAAACACCGAACCACCCACAATACCACCAACACCCTTTCCCCAAGTATAAGTTGTACCACATAAAATATTCCACAAGTCTTGTAAAGAAACATATTCATTTATAAATGACTTTGCCCCACCTAGCACACCAAACGTACCGTATTTTAAACTTGGATTACTCAATGCACTTGCCACCGCATTAGAGGTGACAGATTGCATATTATTGAGAGTAACTTCATCAACAATATCACTTTTATTGACCTTTAATTCATTTAATTGAGCTATCTTTTTATCTGCTTCTGCAATAAGAGCCTGTAACCGTTCTTCTTCTCTCTTTATTGCAATTAAACTAGCGTTGATACTGTCTTTCTGGTTGTCTTGAATTAAAGGTATACTCATTTTTATCTTACCTCGTAAATATTGCCGTTGATTAAATCATGTGTTTCTTTCTTCTGGTAACACTTCATGTTTATAAGTGTACCGTCTACAAGGTGTATATCGATTCTTAAATCTGGGTTTTCGTTGCATTTCTGGATAAACTGTTCAAGTAGAGAAAAATCCATTTTATGTTTCAAAAGTGTTTTCTTCTGCTTTTCTTCCAGCTTTCTTTCTTTGTAAAATTGTAACGTTTCTTTAATCAAACTCATTTATTCAAAACTCCTTTCATTGTGCCTTGTTTCATACCCTTGCTATAAGTTTTCTGCATTTTCTTGTAAATGTTTTTAATTGCTCTATTACTTGCTTTATTGCTCTGTGGTGAGTGTGTTCCATGCAATTGGTAATTTACTGAGTATTGGTCGTGTATATTATTCAAGAAATATTCACCTTTACTAGGCGCGGCCATCATTTCTTCAATCTTCTCTTTTGGCACTCTAGGATACCAATACTTTTTATTAGAGCCTTGAAAAGTTACCCATAATTCTTTTGTTCTAGGGTCATATTTCATTTTCTTAATAGCGGTAGAGGGTATGTCCTGAGTGTACATCTGTTCTCTTTGCGCCTGAGCTGTTACAAGTTGCTCTTGCTCTGGTGTAAGTTCTTTCTGATTCATCAAAGAAGCTGCCGCCCTTATACGTTCTGCAATCTTCTTTTGTCTTTCTGTATCAATTTCACCAACTCTAAAGAACCCGATAGGTGCTAAAGTGTCTTTTTCTTCCTTGCTTTCTGGCTTAAACTTCTCAAGCCATTTTCCAGCCGTTCCAGGAAGATATGTGTATCTTTCCGATTTTGGAGAATTGATTGTAATAGTTTTATCGTTGCTAAGAGCATTATCTATTTTGCTCTGTTGTTCTATGTTTGTTGGAGAAGTGCCATTAAACTTAGTTTTTACTTTCTCCATTATGCTATTAAAAACACCCATATTAAACCACCTTTTCAACCTTATCCGATAAAGGGTAAATCTTTCCTACTCTTAAAGTTCTGGCGAATAAACCATCTTCCCTAAGCGGTAAAATAGATTTTTTCCCTTCTTCAATTTCAAGATAAGGGCAAATTAAAGCATTATATTCGCTCTGAACAAAAGCAGCTTGATCCAGAGGAAACATTTTTACACCGAATAAATCACAAACTTTCTTGATGTAGTCCGGGTCTGAAAAATCAAACCCTAAACCATGCCTTAAAACATACTTCCATTTTTTCCTAAGCTCTTTTACATCTGGCTTATCTTCTGAAAGTATATAGGCCGTAATAACAACACTTCCGCAAATATGTGTATACATTTCAAGCGGAAACAACAAATAATTTTTTGTAACATTCTTTCTAATCTGTCTAACATTCATACTTCATTAGTTAAAAAAGAAAATGCCCTTACTAGGAATTGGGAACTAGTAAGGGCAAAATGGAGAGTTGTTTTACAGGACTGAAAGTTATGTCTAATTCATTAGTAAACTAATAAAGTATAATCATTTTTACCTTGTCCCTAGTTTACCTCACAAGTAAATCCAACTAGGGACTTTTTTTATCTTTGCCAGCAAGTGCCATGCTTTCTATCTGGATTTCGCCATTTATAAAGTTTTCTGTTATAAAAGTCTTTAGCTTCTGGGGAGAAATCAAAATATATTTTATTGTTTATGCTTTTTTTGTATTTCTTAAAATCCCAACACCAAAACTCTAACTCTCTTAATGTGTGAACTGTAATACCTAATTGTTTTACAAGTTCCTTTTGAGTGATGTAGTTATCTGGAATAGGATCGTTTTTTATTGGCTTTAGTTTGTGAATAAGGTCTATTATTGCTTCGTTATAAACAAAGCATTCTTTGCCATTTGCAATTACCGGATACTTCATAATAAAGTTTTCTTTAATGATTTTCTCAGTAAAACTTGTGCGACAATGGCACACTAAACGGATATGGCGTTCTGTTACAAGATGTAGTTTTTCCTGTAATTCCTTAAAAGTTTTGAACTCTTGATTTTCGTATATAATCATATTTACCTACCTCTAATACATTAGTGGAACGCTAATCAATGCGTTTTTAGAGGGTTGTTTGACATAGATTGTCAAATATCATTACTTAGCCTTGAAAGGTCGTTATATACCTAGTGGAACACCCCATTTTTACCCCCTTTTAATGGCTTGATTAAAATTGTCCTGTCTGTTTATTCTTGCTTTCTCCACCGGCTTCTATTCCACAATCATAGAAATATTGTCTGGAAGCATAAAGTAAGGCCATTGTAATATCTGGGTGATAACCATCATCAATTTCACTTGTGATGTTGTCTAGGTCGTCACGCTTATACAATGTTTGTTCAAACTCATTGACTACTTCACCGTCTGCGATATTAAGAATACGGCCGGTTCTGCATTCTTCTGCTAACTGTTCAATTGCCAGAGCCTTGTCATATTTGTATGCACAATAAGCGGGCAAGCCGTAAGTCTGTGATAAATCATAGGTTATTGATTTTTCGTTAGTATCTGTGAATATCTGGCAATTACTTAAATCTGCGTTAGGATTTCTTTCAATTAGTAATCTTTTACCGTTTTCAAATCCTTCTCTAACGCAATCTATAATTTCTGTAACAGTCGCCTTATTGAACTTTCGTTCATAAATAATATAAGCCTGTCTTTGTTCAACATTAGCCGCCATTGTAACAATACCGTTGTAATCTGCGAATCCAAAGTCTACACCAACATATATGTGTGTAGGTATAAACTCAGGCGGAACAATACCAGAGTAGGTTTTATAACCTTTGAATATCTGTGCTTCTGTATCATAAGCAATCTTTCCGTAAAACTCACGCTGGATAAATGCACTATCTCTATCTACACCTTTTTCCTTGCAGATTTCTTGTATTGTGAGTTCTGGGTCTGGAACATAAGGATTTTCAAACATAGACCAGGAATAAGTAGTCCATCTAGGGTTATTAAAAGCAGCTTCAAAGAATGTGCCTTTTCTTCTAGGTGGTGTTCCGGTCAAAATCAATTGACTATCTGAGTAATCTGCCAACATCGGGCGGATAATTGTATCAACGAGATAGAGCATATTACACTGTGATTGTGCTTCATCAATTATGACTAGGCGATATTTATCACCTTGCATTTTGTCTGCTTCTGCCTTGTCTTTGTTGCCCTTGAATAAGACACTAGAACCATTTGCAAACTGAATGTATCCCGCAGATTTACTTTCTTTTTCGATTGGGATTTCTGCTCTTTTGGCTTCTGTTATAACCCTGTTGTACATCTGGCGGATAGCATTATCGAAAGTCAAATTGATGTACAAAATAGGTGAGTTAGGAACGGCGGCAACCCTATTGATTATGTCGCTATTACCTTCTGTCTTTCCCGCTCGTCTGGAACACATGACCGCAATTTTAGGACTTACAAAATCATTGAAAACTTCCTTTTGTCTTTTAATCAGTCGTTTCTGCAATCGGTATTGTGTGAAGTCTACATCTTTGGCTAATAACTTCTCTGTTTGTTCATCCAACTTAGAGATAATATCTTCCTGGAATATCTGAGAAGCTATCATTTGTCCGGCGGTACTTTCTGGTTTATCAATTCCAAGCTGCACATATTTCTTAATGAAATCTTGATAGAAAGGCGACTTTGAACCGTCTACGGGATTTATAAAAGCCTTTCTAATTTCATCGAAAATATCGCCTTTAATGAGTTTGTTATATCTTTTTGTTTCCGCTCGCTTCCTTTCACTTTCTGGATCGTGAGCCGTTTTTCCTTTCTCGAATGGCATACAATATTAGTTTTATGTAAAACTATGTATAAAACCATGTGAAAACAAAAAAAAGCACTTCCAGAAAAACTTTCCAGAAGTGCTATCCCTTATTATTCTAAATATTCAGTTAATTCGTTTTACGTCTGAATTATAGCGAACAAGATTTATTTTTACCTACAACGTAGGATTTTAGCCTACATAAGTTCTATGTACAATTTCATTATTTAATTCTACTTTGAACTCGTTACCCCAGATAAGTCTATGACCGTCGTCATAAATTCTCATGTCTGTATCTGTTGCAAAACATAATCTTGCAATTGCTTGTTTAGGTGATACCGCCCAACATTCACCCAACTTGTCCCACATATTAATACATTCTTCTGGGTCAGAATTGACATATCTTTCACCATGCCACTGTCCTTTAGTTCTTGTTGCAATATGCACATTTTCGCCGCAGTCGCCCTCTAAACTCTTGTAACGATAAAAGATTGTATAAAGTTTTTGTTTTGACGGTTTATAACCTTCTCCAAACATTTCTAAACCTCCAAATTAGATAAAACCGAACATCTGCAAGAGTGGTATAGGCTCTTGTAGTATCTGCATTGTCTTAGTAGTCATAATAGAGCAATAGTGTAATACTTCATTATGAACTAAAGTTATTACTGTACCGTCCAGATTTACTTTATATTTCAATTGTTGGTTTTTCCTATCGTCTATTATAACCTTTGGGTAAGTCATTTTAGGACTATGCACATGACCGTCAGCTTCTTTCTGACTTTCCCACCAATCATAGAATGCTTGATTTTGCTCTCTGTCTTTTTTATTCATTTCTATTCAATCTCCTTTGGAAGTACAATTTCTTTCCAAGCGATAACATAATCTCCTACACCTTCGAAATATCCTTCGTCTGCATTAAACAAATCAACATCAAACCCCCATTTGCCATATTCTTCAACGTGATGTGTTCTTTTCCAAGCAACAAGATAATTACCTTTTTCTTTTGGGTAATCTCCGTCTTTCACATAATGCCATTCATTAGCCTTGTTATAGCCGAACTCAATCCCCTCTAATAACAGTTTCTTCATTTCTTCAAAATCAGAACATCTACACCTAATTCCTGATATACATTCAGGCAAAAGTTCACAATCACAATGATTGTTCAATATTTCTTCTGCTTCTTTCTCAAACATATTAGTCATTTTCTTTTCATCTCCTTTATTGCTTCCACTTTGCCAAACCTTCAACATCTGTCAAGTAACCGTCTACAAGTGTTGCATACTGTCCGATTGTATGTACTTCACAACCACCACCCATAAAAGTGATATGCAAACATTTATCTACGGCTTGTCGATATTTTTCTATAAGTTCTTTCAGTTCTGCATTTTCTTTTTCAAGTTTGACAGCGTCAGCAAGATTCTTTTCCATTTCTTCTCTATAATTTTCACAAGCTAAAGTTAAGCAATCTATACGCTTTTCTCTTGGCTCGGCTCCTGCAAGATAAGCTTGCGATATATGATTTCTAACCACTCCGCTAATATTTACATTTTGAAGATTTATTTTTTCCGCATATTCAACTGCTTCTTTTTCAAGTTCTTCTTCTGTCATTTTTCTTTTATCTCCTTGTAATTTTTCCACACCGACTAATTCACGAATTACATCATAAGTATTTGAAACATTGTTTTTTACTTTATCAAAAGCAACTTCAACATTATCAGCACAAACGGCTATGTTTTTTCGTCTTACATTTGAACCGTCTTTGTTTGAAACTTCTACTGTAAAAACATAATCATTCATTTTTCTTTTATCTCCTCATAATAATCTCTTGTTCCCAAGTCGTGCAGATAATCGCTCGGTTTACAATTTATAAACTTACTTACATCAATACTTGCAATTACAAGCATTTGACGTAAGCGTTCTATCTCAATGAGCAAAAGTTCATCACTCATTTTTATTTTATCTCCTTAATTTTCCAATTCCTTTTATTTCCACAAGTGCCACAATGAAACATTCTACTTTCATTTATTTCTTTGCTTTCTCTCCAATGCTGTTGTAGATAGTACCAACCGCAATTCTCACAACACTTCATTTTCTTAATCTGTGCTTCAAGTTCCCTGCACCTGTCTACTAATTCCCCTTTATCGTTTTGAAGTTGTGCAATTCTTTCCCAGAGAAGTTTTTCTACTCTGGTATAAGAATGCCAATAATCAGAAAGGGTGTAATCATCGTTACAAGCTGTACGGCAATGTGAACAGAAAATATCATCCCTTTTTCTTTCGCAAGTTTCGCAAGTATGCTTTTCTCTGTTTTCGTCATACTCTTTTAATTCTGCAAACATTTCTTCTAAAGTCATGTCGCAGCCATAGTCCCATTCTTCGCCACGACCATTTACGAACTCATACCACCAACGGCGGACTGTTTCGTAATTATCATCAGATAAATCTTTTATACCGTTTCTTTTACAAAACTCTGTATAAAACATATCAAAATAATCTTCCGAATCCATGTAATTATCTCTTGGATCTTCTGGAATATCCTGATAACTTTTACAACAAATCATATACACTCCTTTATTTTTATTTCCCAATCTTCACCACCTAAAGAATAAAAACCATTTTCAAATCTTGGTTCTATTTCTTTTTTCTGTGATAAAAATGTAAGTCCCAATTCAAAAGCAGAATATAATTGACATTCTGTAGTAATTTTATTCTCTGTATCTGACGCAGAATAAGTGAATATGTCCCATTTTGCTTTTTGAAATAATTTAATATCCGGGTCATATCTATAACGCCACTTATCAACATTAACTAAATATCTTCCGCCGTCATGGTAAGCAAAGAATGCAAAATCCTCTTTACCATTTACAAAGATTTTTTCTAAATATGCTTTATGGTCTGGGCATACCCAGATAGCACATTTATCGTTTGGAATAACGATTACTTGTGTATTTAATTTTGGAAGTTCTTCTGTAGGTTTCTTCCAGCTTTCCCAATTCTGCATTTATTTCTCTCTCCTAATCTATGTATTCTTTTAAATTTTCTGGAACTGTGTCCGGCCAGAAATTCAGATTAAAACATCTAATATCCGTAATGTGAGGGTGAAGTTTTTTAAGCTCTTCTAAGTTTGTAGGTTCTGGAATTGTTTCCTTTGCTTTTTTATTCATTTCCTTTCTTTTTGCTATGCTTAATTGCATATAGTCTTTAAAGGCCTTGTAAAAAACATAATCCCAGATTGCTTTCTTACCTTCATCACATTTAAGAACCTGTAAAGGTTCATAACCGTATTTATTCGCAAATCCTCTAACTGTTGGTAAAGTACAGTTACAAGCAATTGCAATTTCTTGCGTTGTAAAAGTTCTGTTTACTTCTGGAAGTAATTTGAAATCGTTACTCATCATCAAACCCCTTGCCCTTATACGCAACGGCTGCAACCTGGCACGCCTCTTTTGCTAAATCAATTGCAGAAGTTGCAATCAAACCCAATTCTATTTTCTGGCCTTTATAATCATTTGATTTTACCATTTGCCAGAATGCTTCCATGTGGTTTTCTATCTGGATCATATTCTCTTGAGCTTCTTCAACTTCTTCCAGAAGAACACCGTAGCACTCATGGCTTGTGTTATAAGCAAGTCCGATTTTCTTTGCGTTCAAAAGTTCTGCACCTACGGCAGAAGCAATCAGTCCATTTGTTTTTTCATCAAACATTTTCGTTTAATTCCCCCATTTCTATTTTTTCCCGTTCCTGTTCCAATTCCAGAACGTAGTCAAAATCCCTTGTCCTTTCGTTTAGTTGTAAATTGCCATCCAGAAAAACTTCCCTGACTTTGTGGAAAACCACGTTTTCAAGTTTCTTTGCCCTAAAGTATGGAAACTTCTGGTAATAACTCATTACTCTTAAACTCGCTTCAAAACTCTTCCCCTCAAAATCTGGAACCTTACAACCTACACAGACTTTTTTCTTTGCTATGCTTTCCACAACACCCTCGATGTATGGGAACATTTTCCACAAGATATTTGTGTCTGTTTTTCCCGTTCTGTTGTATTCAAGCAGCAAATCATTTTGTAATTTATAAAACTCCAGGTTTCTGTCTTTTGCATATTTACTCAAATCTAGTGGGGGATAGTTCTGGATATAACAATCTGCAAAATCGAACTCTTGTTGTCCTTCTATTTCCCACTTTTTCATTTTTAAAATAAATCCTGTTGTTTCAGCTTCAAATACTTTGCATAGGGATTATTCATGCTCTCTTGCAAATCCAACATTTCTATACATTCTTCAATGTCCTTAAATGCCTGTTCCCATTCTTTCTTTGCTTCTTCTGTCATGGGTATTCCCGATTTATTTTTCATTTTTCCTCCTACGGTAATCTTCACCTTCAATGCAAATAATCTTTGAGTTTTCTTTAAGTCTGGAAATCAAATCAGAAGTGAGCCACATTTCAATACAGTTTTTACAAGCTCTTTTTTCGCATGACTTTTCATCAGCTTTGTAAAACACACAATTTCTTTTTAAAATAAGGTTTGAAATAATCATCGTAGGAAGTCTGTCTGAGTGTCTTGCGTCAAGAATTGCACTCAAGAAGTTTTCTTCTGCTTCACTTCCTTTTGTTCTTCCAAACTCATCAATAACAAGTAAAGGGTAGGTCTTGAACTTATGAAGTAAATCTATTTCGCTATTCTGACCAGAAAAACAAGAACGATATAAAGCAAACATCTCATAAGCGGTAATAAGGCGGCCATTCATTATTTTTGTCAAAGAACAAGCAAGGTGTGTTTTTCCGACACCGTTAGAACCTAAAAGCAAAAGTTTTGTAATATCGCCATTAAGCAGCTCTTTGCAAGCGATAAGGGCTTCTTGTTGTGTTACTGTTCCAGGAATGTAGTTATCGAGTGTTGCTTTTTCATAACCTTTTTTTACACCGATTTTTTCTAGCCACTCCATTTTGTTTTTCTCCTTCCGTTTGTTTGCAATTGCTTTTTCTTTTCGTTCTTCTTTTGCTATACAATCCTCGCAAAATCTTGCGATAATAATTCCAAAGTTAGAAACTAAGGCGGGCTGGTCGTATTCTTTACCACACCCAGCACAAATATTTTTCGCTATATCAATTGTAGGTTGTGAAAATACTTTCATAACAAATCCCCCTCATTTTTTGTGTGAAGGTCTGCTACAGTGTTGTTGTTGTCGTTTCTTTCCCAGGTTCTAACACACGCTTTCCAATCTTTAATTGGAGTTTTATTTTTGCCGTAAACCCAGCCGTTTCTTTCGTAGTAATCAAAGAATGCACCCGGATCAATTTGTGATTTACGCTCTTCGCAATATGCTTTTACTTCTTCAAGTGTTGGTTTACTTAATTTGTTTGTATCTTCTGCGGCTTTTCTTCCGCCTGACTTGCCGTTTTTAATATTCTGAATAGAAGCGGTAATGCTTGATTTAATGCCTGTAAAAAATAACTTTTCGATTTCTGTTTCTGCGATTTCGTTCTCGTATATGCCATATTCGCAGATAATTCTCATATAGCGGCCAAACTGTTCGTCATTACCTTTGGTGAAGTTGTCGATTGCTTCAACATAATTCGACCACATTTTAAAACCGTCATTTTTAATCTGTTTTTTCAATTTCTTCTCCCAATTCCTACAAAAAAAAGTTTTTTCTAACTCTCGCAACTACTCACATTTTTAGGGCCGGTGCTTTCGTGAGTGTCCCCCAAAAACTTACTAAAGGGCTAACTTGCAACCAGAGAGTAAGATTTACTCCTCGTCTTACTCTCTGGGATTTACCAATTTAGATTAGAAAGGTATATCTTCTGGAAACTCATCCTTGTTGTTACTGTCTGTATAAGTCTGAGCTTCTTTCTTTTCAGCAGCTTTCTTAACAATCTTTGTCTTGTAAGGTACGATTTCGTTGTACTGTGGATTTTTCTTCTGCTGCCTTACTGTAATTTCTCCCACCTTTCCTACCCAATGAGATGGCGTGAAGTCCCCTTCTGGAATCTGGAAGTTAGTAAAGAACTGTGTCATGGTTTTACACCACATTTCCAGAGCCTGTTCCAGAGAGAAAGACCCAAAACCTTTTTTTGGGCTATCATTCAAAAGAAAAATGTGTGGGTTGCAATTAGGGTGTCCTTCTACATCAACTTCAACCTGGATATAATCTCCATAGTTGCCATTCTTGATTTCTGCATTCTTGATTTTGGCCTTGTAGTAGCCTTCTTCCAACATTTCGCTAGAATCCATGTGCTTAAATCCTTCACCAAACATAATTATTTATTCTCCTTTGTTGTTTTGTTTGAGATTTTGAAATATGAACGCATTGTTGTATCAACAAGTTTTAAGTCATTGTCTATGCGTTCATCCTTGAACATTCCCATAGGGGTTTTTACTGTGTCATAACCGTTATTCTTTGTTGCAAAGTAGTAATGTCCATCTTCTACAACTGTCTTAAGAACTACAGTACAATACCCCTCGCAGACTACCGTCTGGTCTAGCATTTTTCCCACAGTTTTAAAGTGTTCTCTTCCGTCGTCGCCTTTTTCGCTATGACCTAAGAAATACACAATTTTGTCGTCTGGAAGTTCTGTGATACAGAAGTTCATAAAATCCCAGAAGTTTTTTGCCATGTTTGTAAACTTATCAAAGCCTTTTACATCTGCATTAGCCATGTATTCATTGACAATAAGGTAAGTACAATCATCAACTATAATTGCTGGAGAAGATGTTTTTAACATCAGTTCTTTAATTGTCTTGTAACTTCCTACATTCGCTACAGGGATTTCACAAGGGAAAGGCATAGGTTTTTTAGAAACGTTGATAACGCTTGCTTCGCCTTTCTTAAAATTTCTCAAGCTGGTAGATTTACCTGTACCAGATTGCCCAATTACCATAACAATACTAGCCATTGTTCACACGCTCCTTTTTATTTGATTTCATCAAGATTCAGGGCATAAGCCATTTCTTTGTAATGGTCTGCTCTGTCTTGCAGCTTCCATCTTCTGCGGTCTGAATTACTCTTGAGTGATTTCTGTACAAGTCTTTCAGCCTTGTACATCAGTTTTTCGTACTTGTTCTTTCTCATATCAGAACTCCTTATGTGTTAAAAAAAGAAACCCTAACCAGGTACGAACTAGTTAGGGTTTTTATAATTTATTTTCCCGAAAGAAAATTAAATCCAAAATCATGTATAAACACTTCGTACCTGTTTATGCTTTAGATTATAGATGTTAATTTTGTGAGTGTCAAGGATATATTTAGAAATCTGAGAAAAAAATTTGCATTTTTTATTATTTAGGTTTAATTTGTATTTGCTTTTCTTTATCGGGTGGGAAGGAAGGACTATATATGACTGAGTACGAACTGAAACAGTATAGAAAATCACTCTATATCCCCATGTGTTGTAAAGGTGAAATCACCATTTTACAAGCCGCCCAGAAAATAGGGATTGCCCCCAGAAACGTATTGAAACTAAAGAACCGTTACAAGCTCTACGGATCATCAATCTTTAAACGCCCTTCACATCCGGGGTATAACAGAAAATACAACGACACATTTATTGATAACCTAATCTATCTTTATCACAAGTATTATGAAGGCGCACCCTTTGCAGCTTTCTGGCGGGGTTTAAGGGATATTGAACATATAGAAATACCTTTACCAAGTCTTAGATGGATAATGAAAAATAAAGGTGTAAAGTCTGGAAAGGAATATAAGCCACACCAGAAGATTAAACATGAGAGCAGAAAAGAAAGAGCTTGCACAGGTGAACTAGTCCAGATGGACGCTAGTAAACATGATTGGTTCTTAAATGGCACTTACACAAATCTTCATGGTGCTATTGATGACGCTAGGCACATAGTAACCGGTCTTTACTTCTGCGATAATGAATGTAGATTAGGTTATAATCAGGTATTAAAACAAACCTTTGAAAATTACGGCATTATGAGAGCCGTATATATTGACCGCCACTCTTCTTTCGTAACAACTCCAAAACACAAGACACTTGAAGAAAGATTACAGTATGAAAAATCTAGCAATACCCACTTCAACGACCTTTGCCAGAAACTAAACATTGAAGTAATTCTCGCTTTAAGTGCAGAGGGTAAAGGCAGAATAGAAAGGCTCTGGGGGACTTTACAAGACAATCTTCCGTACATCTTCCGTCGTCTGGGAATAAAAGACAATCAGTCTGCTAACGCATTCTTGAAAGATTGGCTGCCACGTTTCAATAAAGAATTTTCTGTCCGTTCCCGTTCTTCTCTTTCTCTCTGGAAGAAAATCCCGCCGTCATTCAATCTGGAATATGAACTCGCTATCAAAGTTCCGCGCCGTACTGACCGCTACGGTGTTTTCCTTTTCCATGACCACTACTTCGAGTTACAAGCTCCCCGCAAGTCTTGCGTTAAGTTCATTCTCTGTCTATCAGAAAGTTTTGGATTAAAGGCATATATCAACAACAAGTTTTATCCTGTAACCCTTTGTGATGTGTTATCAGGTACAAGAGTAAATCCTATGCCTATGGTGGAACAAGATTTAATCTCCAGATACTTACTCAATGATTTACATTCACAAGTTGTATAAATGTATTGTTGTAAAATTGTGAAATAGTATGTGAGTGGATTTTGTATATAATATATATATTATTATATTATTATATTTCTATTTCTATTTCTTATTCTATTTCTTATTCTTATTCTATTTCTATTTCTATATTGCTTAAAAGGGGGGTTAAAAGGGGGGTATAAAGCGGGGTTTAGGTGTTTTGCAAATTGTACAAATCTCTATTTTTAGACAAGTTTAGACAGGGTTTTAGACAAGATTATCCCCCTTAAAATGTCGTGATTTTACTACCAATCGTTAGTTTTATTACTAACAATCGGTAGTTAAAAAAGTTATATTTTACGTGGGAAAATAATTTTTATAACAAGCCTTCAAAAAGTGTATTTTGCCATTTATCGTATTTTTGATGGCGCGGGATAAATAATTTTTCTACGGCCTTATTGCCCGCGCCACTTTGTAAAGTCACTGTCTTTTCGATTGTGTCTATACATTCAAATCTATCTTCTGGCATCCAATACTCAGAAATAAATAAAGGCTCTGTCTGCTTTTCACACCAAGAATAAAACCTTTCATAATCAAAAGAATTGCCTTTGTTTTCTTCGTAACTATTTGTATTGTGATAAGGAATATCACAGTAAATAATAGAATTGGGGAGGACTTCGACGCAGGAGAAGTCCGATTGTAACGATTGTAACGATTGTAACGATTGTAACCTATTAAGAGCTTCTAATTGTTGAAGTCTTTCAAGTGATACAATTCTGTAATCATAACTTTTATTTAATAAACAGGCACTTTCAGTAATTCTTTTTACTTCGATGTATTTCTGGTAAATGTCGTGTAAATGTTCGATAGGTTCTAAGTTTAAACCTAATTCTTTACCGAGAGAGAAATCATTAAAATAAATTGCATAGTGCCAAGCCTTTTTGAATGGTTCCAAATCTTCCCCATAGAGATAATCTCTGCCATTGTTACCAAAACTCCAGCAGTATTTTATATAAGGGTCTTTGTCTTTTTCTCTAAAAAAAGTGGCGCGGTCTATCCAGCGGTTTTCATTTTTGTATTTGCCATGAATGGCATTTAAGAATAATTCTATCCCGCCACCGTCTATATCATTACAAATATAGTTTTTATATTCTTGTCGCATTAAAGCAACTTGAGTAATGGCACAACCGCCCGCGAATAAATCATAGAAATTATCAGCTTTAGGAAAATGACTATAGACCCATTCTGCTATTGAGTTTTTAGAGCCTTTGTAGGGTACACCGTAACGCATAACTAAAACACCACGATCATACTGTCATGTTGTCCGCAGCCTTTAGCCTTAAAAGTTCCGTTTTCGTCTCTCTGTTCAAACTTCAAACGGCCACGAACAAACTCTATTTTTTTTGCATTAGGTAGAATCACATCATGGAAAATATTTGTTGAAGTAGACACTGGAAGAAGTAAAACACAAGTCTTTCCTTTTCTGCTTTCTTCAAGAGCCTTCATAATAAACTTTTCCTTGAGTTTTCTGCTGTATGGTGGATTAACAAAGTTCACCCCCCCCCATGAAATAGAAAGGCCGTCAAAATCTGATTGATAGGGGCAAGGGTCAAAGTCAAAGTGATATTCTTGATCTAATTTTTTATAAAACCAATCAGGCGTTTTCCAATCGTCACCGCTATTGTTACGGATTTCAATATTTTTCATTCTGTCATATCTCCCATATCTGAATTATTAGTAAAAAAAAATCCCCCTTAAATGTGACAGCACTCAAGGGGGGAAAGAGCAATTAATGACTTGTTGGAAGGAGGCTTAAATTATTAGTTATTTTGTATTTTATCTTTAAAGGTTGTGTATTTAGTTTCTGCTTTATCTACATCAAGTTTATAATTTACAATTGCCCTGTAATATTCTAAGGGCATTAAAACAAACTTGATTTCTACATCGTTGGTAGTTACTTTATTTAATTCCTTATCAAGTGGAATTGCTTTACCTTCTGGATTTGGAAAAGTCGGGAAGTAAAGTTCTGGAATAATATAAATAGATTTATACTCAACCTTGCTACTTCTGCAACAAAGAATTAAGGGCATTAAAGCCGTCAAGATTGTTATTATTACTTTCTTCTTTAAGTTTTTCATTTTCTTTATCCTTTTCGTTTACGGCCTTTTCAGCTTCTGCAATTGCTTCCAGGTTATCTTTCAAATCTTCATTTTCTTTTTTCTCTAGTTTCTGTTCGTCTTTTGCCTGTCTGAATAAAACGTAAAACAAAGCAGAAAAAAACACACCGATTGCAGAAAGAACCGCTAAAATCTTTTTTATCATTTATTCACCTTTCTTAAACTTGTCTAATGCCGTATTGATTGATACATCGCCAAAGATAGCACCAATTACACCACCAATCATGCAAACTTCTGTTATTGTTGCATTCTGGAAAATGCCTAGCCATTTCAAGATTGCACACACAACAACAAAAGCAACATCAAAGATTTTTACAATTGTTGAAACTGTTTTAGCTTTCAATTCCATTTTCTACCCCTATAAGAAAGTTATAATTCTAGCCTTTGTTGGTTTTCCGTTTGTTACGCAAATAGAATGCTTTAGAGAATTAAAAGCAATCTGGCCGTTTTCAACACCTACCCAATGGCTTTTTCCGTTGAAGTCATAACGAACGGCACAACGGCCTTTTACGCTGCCTAAATCAATCAGTTTATTTATATCTCTGAATTCAACTTTTATATTTCTTCCAGAAACGTTTTTAAAGAAATCAAACCACTGTACAGTACATTCATTATCAAGACCCTTACCGATTTCATCAGCAAGAATTGTTATAGCGTTGATACTGTCAGTAATTCCCATGATCCATAGAGCCGTAAAGGCACAACACCCATATTTAGAAATTACCCTGAGTTTTTCATTATCAAATCTTTCGTAAAGTTCCGTTGCGTCTGATTGTGGAAAGTTCTTATTCATTTTATTTAAGTCCTAGTTTTACAAAGATGTAGGCTACAAGCCCCGATATGATTGTGGAAATAAGAGGGGATAACCACATAGAAGTATTTTTTTGCTTTTTATCTTCAATGGCTTTTAAGGCATTATTAAGGTCTGTTATTCCTTTTTCTGCCGTAGATAATCGCAGCTCTTGTGCTTGTGTCTGCAATAATAAATCTGTTACCTGGTCGAGTTTCTTTTCAATCTGGTTCAAGCGGAAATCAATAGTTTCTTCGTTCATCGTGATTTCCTCTCTTCATGTTGTATACGCAACTCTAGTATATCCAGATAGTGCTCCATGTAGCCCACTTGCGTATTTAGAAGGTTCTGCCCTTCTGTATCTGCTCCATAAGGCGGATTTAATAAAGCTGCCTTAGCCTTTTTCAAACGATTTTCTAATTCACTTTTTTCAGCTTGCATTCTGATAATATATTCTTTCATACATTATTAGTATGCTTTAACATAATACACATAACTTTCGTAATATAGACTTTCGTCATAATGGAATATAACATCGC
>Ga0326512_10000538_pt1 | contig 33438 bp, 50 predicted proteins | sample 1_2617_0518_D_FD_203652 | JGI IMG/M metagenome (GOLD analysis project Ga0326512, IMG submission 203652) | Bovine rumen microbial communities from UC Davis, California, United States - 1_2617_0518 | ecosystem: Host-associated > Mammals > Digestive system > Stomach > Rumen | place: USA... | reverse complement strand
GCCTTTTATACACACGGCGGGAAAAACCGGAAAAGCGCGGGAGAGAAAAAGGTCACATGAGAACGCGCGCGGGCGCAGACGAGGCTGGAGCGAGGATGGAGGTGAAGCGGCGTGAACGAAAACGGGCAGCAGATGCTGATCACGAAGAGGGCGAAAGCGCTCGGCGTTTGGCGGAATGAGTTCAAGCCGCTGTACCGGAGACTGGCCCGGCTGTACTGCAGAGCGGAGGAACTCAGGGAGGATCTGGAGCAGCTGCGGAAGACGGCGTGGGACGAAGGATGGACGAAGGAAAACGCAGAGGCGCGGATCACGATCGAGAACGCGATCGACCGGACGGAAGAAAAGACGCTGACGCTGGAGCGGGAGGCCGGACTGACCGCGCAGGCCTACAGGAAAGCGGGAGGCGACCTGATCCGGGAAGGTGCGAAGGAGGACAAGCTGACGGCGGCGCTCCGGCTGCTGAGCGGATGAGATGAGCGAGGCAGAGAGAGCGCGGGAAGCACTGCCGGGAAAGTACGCCGGGACGGTGGAGGCCTATGTGGACGGGCTGATCACCGGAGCGATCGTCGCAAACGAGGACCGGGTGCTGGCGGCTAAGCGGTTCAAGCGGATGCTCGGAGACGAGCGCTACGAATGGCGGCCGGAGCAGGCGGACTTCGTGATCGGGCTGATCGAGAGCACGTTCCACCACCGGCAGGGAGAAGAGCCGGACGGGACGCCGCTGATGGGCAAGCCGCTGAAGCTGCAGCCATGGCAGAAGTTCTGCGTGTACGGGATGCTCGGATTCTTTCACGCGGGGACCAGGATCCGGGTGGTGCACGAGGCGCTGATCTTCATTCCGCGGAAAAACGGGAAGACGCTCTTCCTGGCAGCGCTGAGCTGGGCGCTGGCCGTGCTGGAGCGCAAGAGCGGCGCGAAGGTGTACGTCATCGGCGCGGCGCTGCGGCAGGCGAAGGAAACATTCGACAGCTGGAAGCAGAACACGGAGCAGAGCCTGTACAACGGCCCGGAGGACGCGAAGGCGCACGGGTGGAGGATCCTGGACAACAGCTTCGACCACAGCCTGGAATGCGCGAACTTTGCGGGCGGATCGATCAAGCTGGTCGCCCTGGCGGCGAACCCGGACAAGCAGGACTCGCTGAACGCAAACATCATCATCGCGGACGAGCTGCACGCATACAAAAGGCCGACGCAATACAACGTGCTGAAGGAAGCGGTGAAGGCGTACACCAACAAGCTGGTCTGCGGGATCACAACGGCGGGAGACGACGGCACCGGCTTCTGCGCGCAGCGGGTGAGCTACTGCAGGAAGGTGCTGCGCGGCACGGTGGAGGATGAGCAGTATTTCATCTTCCTGTGCAGCGCGGATCCGGAAGAGGACGGATCGATCGACTACACAAACCCGATCACGCATGAGAAGGCAAACCCGAGTTACGGTGTGACCATCCGGCCGCAGGACATCCTCGACGATGCGATGCAGGCGCAGAACGATCCTCAGCAGCGCAAGGACTTCCTGGCGAAGAGCCTCAACGTGTTCACCAGCAGCATGAAGAGCTGGTTCGACATCCAGGAGTTCCGGCAGTCGGATATGACGGCAGGCGAGGCGCTGGGGATCGATCCGGAGTGGCCGGTCGAGCGGAAGCTGAAGAGGCTGCAGGCGCTGGGCGTGACCTGGTACGGAGGCGCGGACCTGTCCAAGCTGTACGACCTGACGGCGGCGGCGCTGCACGGGCAATGGCACGGGATCGACATCGTGATCCCGCACGCCTGGTTCCCGGTCACGCAGGCGACGGCCAAGGCAAACGAGGACAGCATCCCGCTGTTCGGGTGGAAAGACGAGGGCTGGCTCGACCTGGTGAACGCGCCGGTCAACGACCATGACCGGGTGGTCGCCTGGTTCAAGGAAATGCGGCAGAAGGGCTTCCGGATCAAGCAGGTGGGCCATGACCGCAAGTTCTGCCGGGAATACTTCATCGGCATGAAGCGCGCGGGATTCTCGATCGTGGACCAGCCGCAGTATTTCTACAAGAAATCCGAGGGATTCCGGCACATCGAGAAACAGGTCAAAGATCACAAGTTCTACTACTGCGGCTCTGACGCCTACGAATACTGCGTCAGCAACGTCCGGGCCATCGAAAAGACCGACGACATGATCCAGTACGAAAAGATCATGCCGAACCACCGCATCGACATCTTCGACGCAGACGTGTTCGCGGTGGTGCGGATGCTGGAGAACATGGAGAAGAGCCAGTCAGCAGCCAGATGGCTGGAGTGAACGGAGGAATGCGCATGAGTAAGAAAAGACAGAGCGCGCGATACGGGAGAGACGCTCCCGCACAGAAGCTGCGGACCGCCTACCTGACAGATCCGGACGCGTGGAAGGTCCTGTGCTTGGACGGATACAAGCCAATCGGGCAATGCCCGGAGGTGCAGATGTGCGTCGGCATCTTCGCAGACCTGATCAGCGCCATGACGATCCACCTGATGGCCAACGGGCCGGACGGAGACATCCGGATCGTGAACGAGCTGAGCCGGAAGCTGGACATCACGCCAAACCGAGACATGACGCGCACGGCCCTGATCCAGTGGCTGGTCCGCACGCTGATGACAGAGGGCAACGCCGTGATCCTGCCGGAGTACAGCGGCACGATGCTCGAAAACCTGCAGCCGGTCCCGCCGAGCCGGGTGAGCTTTGTGCAGGACGGCCCAAGCTACAAGGCCAGAATCGGAGGGACGCTCCTGCCGCCGGACGAGATCCTGCACTTCGTGCTGAATCCGGACAAGACCTATCCGTGGCGAGGCGCGGGATACACCGGCGCGCTGCGGGAGATCGTGAAAAACCTGCGGCAGGCAAACGCCACGAAGCAGGCGATCCTCGAAAGCCCGGCGCCATCAATCATCGTGAAGGTTGACGGCCTGACGGAGGAGTTCGCGTCGGTGGAGGGGCGGAAGAAGCTGCGGGCGCAGTACCTCGACAGCTCCGAGAACGGAGAACCGTGGTTCATCCCGGCGGAGACGTTCTCCGTGGAGAAGATCCCGCCGCTGACGCTGAACGATCTGGCGATCAAGGACAACCTGGAGCTGGACAAGCGCAGCGTGGCCGCCGTGTTCGGCGTCCCGCCGTTCCTGGTGGGCGTCGGCGAGTTCAGCGCAGCGGCCTACCAGAACTTCCTGGCGACGCGCGTGGCACCCATCGCGCACGAGATCGAGCAGGAGCTGACGCGGAAGCTGCTGTACAGCCCGGACATGTACATCCGGATGAACATGCGCAGCTTGTACAACTACTCCATCAGCGAGCTGATCCAGGCGGGCGAGGCCATGTGCGACCGGATGGCGCTGGGCCGGAACGAATGGCGCGACTGGATGGGACTGGCACCGGATCCGCGGATGAACGAGCTGCTGGCGCTGGAGAACTACATCCCCGCTGACCGGCTGGGCGACCAGAAAAAGCTGAACAGCGGAGGAGGTGAAGAAGCGTGAACAGAGCAGAGCGGCAAACGCGCACGACCTACACAAAATGGCAGACGCGCGAGGAGAACGGAGAAAAGCGGATCGAGGGATACTTCGCCACGTTCGACGGCTACTACGAATGCGGACCGGGCATGCGCGAAAAGATCGACCCGCACGCCTTCGACGGCGAGATCAACGAGGACGTCCGGTGCCTGATCGACCATGTGAGCCACCTGGTGCTGGGACGAACCACAGCGGGCACGCTGGCGCTGCGGATCGACGCACACGGCCTCTGGGGATCCGTGCTGATCAACGAAGCGGACCAGGACGCGATGAACCTCTACGCCCGCGTGGAGCGCGGCGACGTGAACCAGTGCAGCTTCGGCTTCGACATTGTGAGCGAGAGCCACGAAATCGGCCCGGACGGAACCGTCACCTGGACGGTCGAGAAGGTGAAGCTGTACGAGGTCAGCTGCTGCACCTTCCCGGCATACAAGGACACAGGCATCAGCGCCCGCGCAGAGCAGGCGGAAGACCTGCGGCGCAGGGCCGCGGAGGCGTGGAAAACCAGGCAGCTGGAGAGGCTGCACCACAAGAAAGGAGCTTAACCCATGGCACTGAGACAGGTCATCCTTGCGCGCAAGATCGCAGACGCGCGCAGCACCCTGACCGGCCTGCAGACAGCCGCCGAAGCGCTGAAAGAGCGCCGCGAGGCGATGAACGCCCGCGAGGCGGAGCTGGAAGCCGCCGTTCAGGAAGTGACAGACGAGACACCGGCCGAGGACCGCGAAGCCCTCGACCAGAGCGTCAGCGAGTTCGAGAACGAGAACACCGCGCTCGAACACGAAGAAACCGAGAACCGGGAAGCGATCACAGCCGCCGAGCAGACCATCGCGGACCTGCAGGCTGAGCTGGACGAAGCCCAGCAGCGCGCAGACCAGGCGCGCAGAGACACCGGCAGCCAGCCGGAAGAGAGGAGCAACAAGAACATGAACACCCGCAAATTCTTCGGCATGAACATGGAGCAGCGCGACGCCTTCTTCGCCGACAACGGCGTCAAGGCCTTTGTGACCGAGCTGCGCAGCGCAGGCAAAGAGAAGCGCGCCGTAACCGGCGGCGCCCTGACCATCCCGGAGGTCATGCTCCCGCTGATCAAGGAGCAGGTCGAAACCCGCAGCAAGCTGCTGAAGTACGTGAACCTGCAGCCGGTCGGCGGTACGTCCCGCACGCCCGTGATGGGCACCATCCCGGAAGCCGTATGGACTGAGATGTGCGGCAAGATCAACGAGCTGGCCCTGGGCTTCAATGCTGCTGAGGTCGACGGCTACAAAGTCGCCGGATACCTCCCGATCTGCAACGCCCTGCTCGACGACAACGATATCGATCTGGTGGCCAACGTGGTCTACGCCCTGGGCCGCTCCATCGCGCTCGCGCTGGACAAGGCCATCATCTACGGCACCGGCACCAAAATGCCGCAGGGCATCGTGACCCGACTGGTGCAGACCGCCGCGCCTGAAACCTATCCGACCACCATGCGCCCGTGGGCCGACCTGCACACCTCCAACGTGGTGAGCGTCACGGCCGCGAACAGCACCGGAACCAAGCTCTTCCAGAGCCTGATCACCGCGTTCGGCGCGGCCAAGAAGGCCTACGGCGCGGAGGGCAAGTTCTGGGCCATGAACGAGAAGACCCACATGAAGCTGCTGGCCGAGGCCGTCAACTTCAACGCCGAGGGCGCTCTCGTGGCCGGTCTGAACAACACCATGCCGGTCGTCGGCGGCGATATCGTCGAGCTGGACTATATGCCTGATAACGTGATCGTGGCCGGATACGGGGAGCAGTACCTGCTGGCGGAGCGCGCCGGAATGCAGGTCACCTCTTCCGAGCACGTGAAGTTCCTCGATGATCAGACCGTGTTCATGGGCAAGGCCCGCTATGACGGACTGCCTGTGATCGCTGAAGGCTTTGTGGCCATCGGCATCAACGCCGCCACCGTGGCCGCCAACGCCGTGACCTTCGCCGCAGACACCGCCAACGCCTGAGGAGGATGAACAACCATGCTGAGCGATACCTCGACGGCGCTGGAGCTGATGAAGCAGCGCCTGAACCGTCTGCCAAGCGACACCAGCCTGGACAGCTACTTCACCGCGCGGATCGAAGCCGCGGAGGGTGAGCTGGAGAACGCGGGGATCGTGCTGGAAGACACCACCGAGGACGTCCTGCTGGTTGTAGACTTCGCGGTCTGGGCCTACAGCAACCGGGACACCGCGGGCGGAATGCCGGACTGGCTCCGCCTGCGGCGCCGGGAGCGCTGGCTGCACGAGAGGCGGTGAGCGCGTGATCCTGGACAAGGGCATCTGCACGATCTTCCGGAGGGCAAACGCGGCCCAGCCGGGACGCAAGCCAACGTACACGTACACAGTGCTGTCAAAGAGCTGGTACGGGGAGCTGGACTACGAGACCAGCCCGGCGCGGCCGACGGAAGGGCGCGAGGAAAACCTGACGGACGCGAGGATCCGCATCCTGCAGAACCGGGCCATCCGGCAGGGCGACTGCGCGGTGCTCCACGACGCGAGCCAGATGGAGGCGGCCGACACCGTATTCCGCATCACCCGCGCCTACCACGGCACGGACGACGAGAGCACCGAACCCATCACGGACCTGACCCTGGAGGTGTACACGCCATGACGATCGCGGAGATCAGAGCGCTGCTGGTCAGCGTCGACCCGCACATCGGGATGTACGAAAGCGAACACCGAGAGGGGGAGGCCTACACCAAGTGGAGGCCGCTGAGACAGCTGGAGACCGTCAGCGACGACACGCACGAGGAGGCCTGGGCCTTCCAGGTCGACCGGTTCACCAAGGACGACGAGGACGCCATCGCGGACGCGCTTTTTGCGGCGCTGGACCACGACGACCGGATCATCGTGGAGTACCTGATCGACTACGAACCGGACACAGGCTACATCCACCACATCTACGACTGCAAGGGGCTGTGAAAATGCGCTTTGAAATCAGCGGCCTGGATGACGTGATCAAGCAGATGACCGAGATGGAGCAGCGCACCGGCAAAGTCGCGGACGCGATGGTCGCCGCAGGCGCGGGAAAGGTCCGCGAGGCCTGGCAGCACAGCGCGCAGAAGCACGGACACGTCCGCACGGGCGCCATGATCGGCTCCATCAAGGAAAAGATCAAAAAGGGAGACGTGCCGACAGCGGAGATCTATCCGCAGGGCAAGGATTCCAAAGGCGTCCGCAACGCGGAAAAGGCATTCATCCTGCACTACGGCACAAGCAAGATCCAAGGATCACACTGGGTGGACGACGCGGATCAGGAAGCAGAAGAGACGGCCATCCCGGCGATGACAGAGATCTGGGATCAATTCGTCGCGACCGGGAAAGCGCCGTAAACAACCAACCAACAGACAACGGACAACAGAGGAGGAAAACCCCATGGCAAAAATCGGTCTGAGATATCCGGTGTTCGCGCCTGAAGCGTCCCATGTGGACGGCGCGGCCATCACCTACTCCGCGGGCAGCGTCATCGGCCGCGCGATCAGCGCGAACCTGACCTGGACCCGCAACAGCAACGACCTGTACTCCGACGACACGATCGAGGACAGCGACAACTCCATCACCGACGGCGAGATCACCTTCGGCCTGAACCAGGTGCCGGACGAAAAGCGCGTGATCCTGTTCGGCGACGAGGCGAACCAGGACGGCAGCCAGGAGATCAACGGCGAGGGCGCTCCGTTCGGCGGCTTCGGCTATATCAAGGTCGTGCGCCGCGCGGGCGTGCTGAGCTACGTCGGCCACTGGATCCACCGCGTGCAGTTCGGGATGAACACGGACCAGACGAACACGAAGGGCCAGAACATCGAATGGCAGACACCTGAGATCGTCGGATCCATCACGGGCGTCTACCTGGACGACAGCGGCAAGGTCCGCTGGGCAAAGTACAAGACCTTCACGGATTTCGCAGACGCGAAAGCCTGGATCAACGGGCTGGCGGGAATCACCGCAGCGTCGGGAAGCACCACACAGCACTGACAAACAAAAGGCGGAGCATCCGGAGACGGGTGCTCCGCCGAGGCGGTTAAAGAAGGACGCATGGAGGAAGGATTACATGCAGTCGTTAAAGATCAAAAACAAGGAAATCAGCCTCTATCTCGACATGGAGGCCATGGGCGACATCGAGACGGACGTGTGCCTGATCGGCGAGATCGACGACACCCTGGCCAGCGGGAAACGCGCGAAGGCCATCCCGCAGATGATCGCGCACCTGAGCGAAGGCGCGCACCGGCACGACCCAAGCAAGGAAGCGGTGGAGCTGGCGTGGCTCCAGAAGAACATGCGCCCGGCGAACATCGGAGCGGCGCACGACGCCATCGTGATGGCCGTGGTGGAGGGCCTGCGCATGGAAACGGAGGAAGCGGACGAAGACGAGGAAGTCGACGTTACGCTTGAAGAACTCGAAAAAAAAGAGCCGAAGGACGGCTGACCTATCGCACAGTGACGTCCTACGGCCTGATCGCCGGGCTGCACCTGAGCGAGATGCGGACCCTGCAGCCCGGCTTTGTATGCGATATGTACATCCTGCGGCAGAAGTACGACGACCAGCAGCACGGACTGAAGCGGCAGGGAGAGAAAGAGGAGGCAGACTGACGAATGGCCACACGAGAGATCAAAACCACGCTGAGCCTGGACGGCGCGGCAAAATTCCGTTCGGAGCTGTCTGCGGCGCAGCGGAACGTCTCTCAGCTGGGAAGTGAACTCGGCCTTGCCGCCTCGCAGTTCCGCGCAACGGGCGACGCGCAGCAGTACATGCAGACGCGCTCGAAGACGCTGCGGGCGCAGATCGACCAGCAGGAAGAGATCGTCCGGGCGCTGGAGGGCGCGCTGAAGGACGCGGAAAAGGCCTATGGCCAGAACAGCGCGAAGGCGGACCAGTACCGCCAGAAGCTGACGCAGGCGAAGACGAACCTCAGCAACATGTCCAACGAGCTCAGCAACAACGAGCGCGGACTCGACCGGAACGGAAAGGCCTTTGCCGAGATGGGCGGGCAGATGGACAAGGCCGGAACGAGCGCGAAGAACCTGAGCGGCGAGCTGAAGGGAATCAGCACGGGCGTGAAGCTGCAGAACCTGAAAAGCGGCCTGGAGAGCGTCAGCTCCATCATCGAGCGGGCGGCGCAGAACGCGCTGCGGATCGGGAAAAACATCTGGCAGAGCGGGGTGGAGGCGTCGCAGTGGGCCGACGACCTGCTGACGCAGAGCAGCGTCACCGGCATCGACACGGACACCCTGCAGCAGTGGAGCTACGCCAGCCGCTTTGTCGACGTCGAGGTCAGCACGCTCTCCGGCAGCATGAAGAAGCTGACGAAGAACATGAGCAGCTCCACGAAGGAAGTGACGGAGGCGTGGAAGTCGCTGGGCGTGTCCGTGAAGGACAACAAGGGCCACCTGCGCGACAGCCAGACGGTGTTCTGGGACACGATCGAAGCCCTGGGCCGGGTGGAGAACGAGACAGAGCGCAATACCATCGCCATGACGGTGTTCGGGAAGAGCGCAACGGAGCTTAACCCGCTGATCGAGGCCGGGCGGAAGCAGTGGGAAGCCTACGGACGAGAGGCAAAGAACAACGGCCTGGTCATGGACGCGGGCGACGTGAAGCAGCTGGGGGACTTCAACGACCAGTGGCAGAAGATGCAGGCCACGCTGGACCAGCTGAAGAACCGCACGCTGGCGTCCCTCGCTCCCGCCTTCGGAACGGTGAGCACCAGCATCACGAACGTGGCGACGAAGATCGCGGAATTCCTCGAAACCGAAGAGGGACAAAACGCGCTGAAACAGTTCTCCAGCAACATCGCGGAGCTGGCAACCAACCTGGGCGGCACCGTGACGGACTTCCTGAAGAACCTGCCGAAGTACTCCGAGAGCCTGTCCGGATTCTTTGACATCATCAGCGGGAAGAACGAAACGGCCAACACGATCGCGGGCATAGCGGGCGGACTGTGGGCCGGAAGCAAGCTGGCGACCGTGGCGAGCAGCTTCACGCAGATCGCGACTGCGTTCAGCGGGATCTCTGGAACCGCAGGCGGCGTGGGCACGGCCGTGTCGGCCATCGGCGGACTCGCCGCGGGCGTGGGCGGCATCCTGGCGGTCGCAGGCGGGCTGAAGCTGATCGGCGACACGGTAAACAATTACCAGACGGAGCGCATACGGGCGCTGGGAGAGACCATCGCGCACCTGGATCCGCAGATCGATCCGGAAGCGCTGACCAGCCTGACGGAAAAAACGCGAGAGGCCATCACATCCGGCGCAAAAACCATCGGCGAAGTCGAGCTGACGCTGAAGCCGAAGTATGAGACCGGAAGACGCCTGTATGAGAGCTTTACCAGCGGCGACCCGCAGCTGGTGGAGCAGGAATACAACACCCTGACAAAGTGGGTGCAGGAAACGATGGAGTCCGACATGCAGGAGGCAGAGAAACTCTGCGCAACGTACTGGGACTCCGTATATGACGCGGCATACAATCCGCCGGAATACGACCCGAAGAAGAGCAAGAAAGAGAACGACGCGGCAGCCGCAGACGCCGCGGAATCCGCAGCAGACGCGGCCAACGACGCGCTGAAGGAATCGCCGCTGTACACCACACTCAAAGAGCTGCAGAGCGTGCGGTCTGAGCTGGATACCGTGCTGAGAGGCCTCTACATGAGCGGCCGCACGGCGACAGAATCCGAACTGGACCGCATAGACCAGCTGATGAGCCGCGCGGAAGAGCTGCAGGGACGGCTGGACACGCTGAAATCCGACACCGTCCAGATGATGCAGCAGAAGTACGACCTGGTCACGACAGGACACGGCGTGAACGAGAGCGAGATCAGCGGCGCCTTCGGCTACGTGGACACGATGTATCAGCTGGACACGGAAGCCTCGAAGAAAAAGCTGGAGAAGGCCGCGCAGGATCACCTGGACGGCGTGATCGACGACGCTGCCTATGAAGCCGCGGAAAAGACCTACAAGCAGGAGGTCGCAGACGCCGGAAAGACCCGAACAGACCGCATCAACAAAATCTTCGAGGGCATGGGCATCCACGAGGGCATCACGCCAGACATCACCGGCGAGATGGGCGAGGCCTGGAAGATCATCGAAAACCTGCAGAAGAGCCGGACGTTTGAGAACAGCGGATACACGATCGGGGAATTGCTGAGTGGAAAGATCTTCGACCTCATCCCGACACTTCAAAACACCACGCCAAACGAAATAGAGTCGCTGCTGAGCGGCGCAGACCTTGGCGAACTGAGAAAGAAATATCCGAACTGGCAGCTCTGGAAAGGCGCAGAAGAAGGAGCAGAACAAAGCTGGGGATGGCTGTATAACAGACTGCGCCAGGGAGGAAGGAACGTCTGGGACAACTCACTGCTGCCAAGCGGTGACGTGGACGCTATCCGGAAAGAAATTCTGGCATCGGTTGGTGGCGAATACGGCGACCTGGCAAACGGCGACAATTTCAAGAATCTCGACCTGAGCTACGCGGCGATCATGAAGCTGATCCAGAGCGGAGACATCGAGAGCTTCGACACCAGCATGCTGACGGGCGTGGGCGCCATGGCAGCGAAGCGCTTCCTGTTAGAGGGCGGACTGACGCCGGAAGAGCTGGCCGAGTACAACAAGATCGGCGGAGGCGTGAAGCCTGCGGAGGTGCCCGTGCAGCCGGTGGAGGAAGGCGAAGGCAGCGGCGCGGAGGCCGGAGAAAAGGTCAAGGAAGACGCGCAGCAGGTCATCGACGAGAACCCGGTGCAGATGGGAGTGGAGGTGCCGGCGGAGGGCGAAGGCAGCTTGAAAAATGCCTTTGCCGACATGAGGGAGAGCGCGGCGGAGGGCGGCTTTGACCATGCGATCATCAAGATGCAGCCCGTGCCGAGCGGCGAAGACGGCAGCCCGGAGAGCACGATAGAAGAGCTGGTCAAGCGGATGGGCGGAAAGATCGACGAGAATAAGCCAGAAATCAAGGTAGAGGCGAAGAAATCCGGCGAAGGCAGCGGAACGGCCGCGGGCGAGCAGGGCGTGAAGGACGCGCAGGCTGTGGCGGACGCGAACCCGATCCGGCTGCACATCGTGCTGGGCCACAGCGCAGGCGTGAGCAGCGGAACGCTGAACAGCCTATTCGGCAACAGGCTCACAATGGGAAAGACGACCGCCTACGCAGAGGGCGGACGCGCTGACGGCCCGTCGGTGTTCGGCGAGGCAGGCGCGGAATGGGCCATCCCGGAGCAGCACAGCGCCAGGACGGCGGAGCTGCTGCGGGCGGCGGCCAACGCATCGGGCTTCACCTGGGCGGAGCTGGCCTACGGAACGGCAGCCGCGGCAGTCAGCCGGGCGGCGAGCCGGACGAGCCGCGGTCTGGCATGGGCGGCGTCCGGCGGGCGCAGCGACAGCCACAACGTGACGTCCACCTACATCGACAAGTACTACCAAAATAGCGCGGGCGACATCGAAAGCCTGGCCGACAGCATCGCGGCGAGGGCGCACAGGGAATCCCGCGGCTACGGCGCATAAGGGGGAAGGAAAACCATGAACGAGTTCATCTGGAACGGCGAAAGCTCCCACGCGCACGGCGTGATCGTGGTGGCCTATCCTCCGATCCAGCGCGCGCAGGAGCGGGCCGAGACGACGATCGTGCCGGGCCGGGCCGGAGACCTGACCCTGATCGAAGGCCAGGACGTGTACGACAGTTACGTCAAGACCATGCGCATTGCAAACAAGCGCGGCACAGACGTGCAGGAGATCATCCGCTGGCTGAGCGGCAGCGGGTGGATCTCATTCGGCAACGATCCGGGCTGGGAGTACGAAGTGCGGATGCTGAATAGCGTGCAGCTGGATAAGGTCTTCAAGGGCGTGTGGCAGGGATCGATCCAGATGCGGACGCAGCCCTTCCGGCGGAAGACGAACAAGGGGCCGGACCTGCAGATCAGCGCGAGCAACACGCGGATCTACAATCCCGGCGACGTGGCCAGCAAGCCGGTCATCACGGTGCGCGGGACAGGCTCGGTCAGGCTGACCATCGGCGGGCAGAGCGTCGGCATCAACCTGCGCGGCGGGACGGTGGTGCTCGACTGCGCGGCGGGGATCGCGACCAACGAGGCCGGGACGGAAAGCCTGGACGCGTACATCACCGGCACGCCGCCGACGATCCCGAAGGGCGAGAGCCGCATCACCTGGGCCAGCGTGAACAACGGCAGCGTGAGCAGCGTCAGGATCCGCCCGGAGTGGAGGTGGCTGTGAGTGGCCAGCTTCCAGAAAGCGTTTAACATCGTCAAGGACAAGAAATACATCAAGATCGATAACGGGACGGAAAGAACGCACTACGGCCAGTACGACATCCGCTCCATCCTGAACGACACGGACACCTATCCGGGCATCACGGTGAGCGGCATCGCCTTCCGGATCAGCAGCGATCCGGCCGGGAGCAATGTCAGCTACCGAACGATGTACGGCGGCAACTATCAGGAGTTCCTCGGCTCGTATCAGAGATACGACAAGCAGCTGTTCACCGTGCCGAACGACCTGAAGACGGAGATCCTGGCCAGCCCGAAGGGAACGGTCTACTTCCGGATGCACTGGAACAGCGGCGGAAGAACCGTCAGCTACGGCCCGATCGCCCTGGTGTTCACGTTTTACTATACAGAGAGCGGCGGCGGTGGAGGAGGCGGCGGAGGCGGCGGATCGGACGACCCGACCTCGGAGACCGTGCCGGACTACATCGACTACGGCGTGGACAGCCACACCATCAGCGCGTTTGTGCCGTCGGCGGCGAACTGGACGAACAACGGCGAGGCCATGCTGACGCCGACCGTCTGCCGCGTGACGGAAGAGGCGGGCGGACAGTATGAGCTGGAGATGGAGCACCCGATGACGCCGGACAACCGCTGGCAGAAGCTGCAGCCGGACTGGCTGATCCGCGCGCCCGTGCCGGTGCAGAGCATGGCGGCCATCGACAGCTACAGCGAGTCGGCGATCTGGGAGAGCGGATCGCAGATGTGGAAGACGGGCAGCAAGGTGAACGTGTACAGCGCGCCCAACATCCGCAAGAGCGTGACCTACGCATCCTGGGCGCCGTACCGCTCCTACACGGCCGGAGACAAAGTGACCTACAACGGGCAGAACTACCAGTGCACGGCCAGCCACGGCGGACTGGCCATCCCGCCGTCCAGCTCCAGCCTGTGGAAGAAGATCAGCAACTACACAGGCAGCGGCGTGGTCATCGGCAGCGTGAACGCGAACGTGGAATACATCATGCTGCACACCGTGAACAGCACCTGGCAGTACATGCGCACGAAGAACGGCTCGGTGGTCGGCTATATCCAGTCGGGCGGGTGCAGCTACGTGCGGGAGCTGAGCGACGCGGACATCCACAACGCGGGCGTGAGCGCGCGTGAGATCCGTGACCAGATGTTCCGGATCTACCAGGTGGAGCGCGACCGCAAGGCAAACCGCGTCACGGTCCGCGCCAGACACATCAGCTATGACAAGCAGCGGCAGATCCTCGGCATCTGCGACGTGTACGAGCGGACGCCTCCGGGCGCGCTGATCAACATCCAGGGCGCGATGCTGAGCGAAGACGACAGCCTGCTGCTGACCAACATCACGGAGGGCACGATCACGGAGGACTACTCCTACAAAAACGTGATCGCGGCCCTGCTGGACCCGGACACCGGCATCGTGCAGAAACTGCGCGCGCGCGTGATCCGGGACAACCGGGACATCTTCATCCTGCGCAACGGCGACACGGACTACGGCTACAAGATCAGCTACGGCGTGAACCTGACGGGGGTGAAGTGGCAGGAGAACGTGGATGAGGTGATCACGCGCGTGGTCCCGGTCGGGCGCGACGAGGACGGCAGCGACCTGCTCCTGCCGGACGTGTTCGTGGACTCGGCACACTATACGGAATACGCCGTCGACCGCGTGGAAAAGCTGGACGTGAGCGAGGCCGTGAACGGCGGGAAATACACCGACGAGCAGGGCGTGGAGCACACGCGCACGCTGCAGGAATGCTACGACATGATGATCGAAGAGGCGAAAAAGGAATACTCCGAGAAGCACATCGACATCGAAAAGGTCAGCCTGCAGGTGGAGTTCGTGAAGCTCGGCGACACGGCGGAGTACGCGCAGTACAAGAACCTGGAAAAGCTCGCCCTGTACGACACCGTGACGATCACGGACGCGCCGCTGGGGCTGGAGGTCAAGGCGCAGGTGAAGAAGATCGTGTACGACTGCATCCTCGGACGGTATGAGAGCATCGAGCTGGGCGATCCGTTCAGCTACGTGAGCCGGGGCACCGTTCCCGGATACCAGATCAGCAAGGGCGCGATATCCGCCGCGAAATTCTCCAGCGACCTCATCAAAAAGCTGGGACTGTAAGGAGTTGAGAACCTATGCCAGCAAGCATTCGGCACCTCACATTCACAACCGACATCGACACGCCGCTCACCGTGATTCAGAGCAGCCACAAGCTCGCGCTGACCACCTCGCGCGGCGACAGCATCGACGTGTACGTCACCCGGAAGGGCACACCGCTGGACATCACGGATTCCGCGGGCACGCCCGGCGCGTCCGCACTTCTGCCGAACGGCTCCACCTTCCTGCTGCCGGACAATTCCGTGACGACCGGCACATCCGGCAGCGGAGCGAACCTGCGCTATTACATCAGCGCGACCCTCACGCCGCAGGTGTACGCCTACGAGGGCACGGTGTACCTGAGCCTGTACATCAAGTGGACGGACTACACCACGACGACCTACGCCGTGATCGCGTTCAACTGCGTGCACAACCGCAGCGACGTGCTGAGCACCATCAATCCGGCGGTGCAGCTGCTGACGACCGCACAGGCCGTCACCATCGCGCAGGGCGGCACCGGAGCCGCGTCCGCGCTGGGCGCGAGACGGAATCTGAACGAAACCTATGAACCGGGCACGTACACGCTGACGAACATCATGTTTTACGGGTTCGTTTCCGGCAACGGTGCGACATGCCGTCTCGCCTTCGACACGAGCAAGAGCACCTACGGCATCAACAGCATCACCATCGACAGCCTGCAGATCGCGATCCGCACGACGGACGGCGCGTACCTGGACGGCAACAGCGACAGCTCCAACTGGGTCGGACGCAGCGGCGTGACGGTCGCCTGTGCAAAAACCGGCTACTACGAAGCCCACATCAACATGACAAAAACCAGCGCGTTCAGCAACGTGACAAACAACACGCCGGTCATCGGTTTTGGGACGGTCACGATGACCCTGAGCACCTGATCGGAGGCGAGAGCATCATGAGAAGAGCATCGACACCGACCGTGACCGTCACGGCGAAGAACGTTGACCTCACCGGATGCACCGTCCGCATCGCCATCGAGAGCGGAAACAAGGTCATCAAGGCCGCGGCGGTCAGCAGCGACGGCACCGACAGCGTGTGCGCGGCACGCCTCACGCACGCGGACAGCCTCGCCCTGAAGGAAGGCCGGGCGCGCATCCAGCTGCATTGGATCGACACCGAAGGCCATGAGCACCAGTCGAGCATCGCCACAGCGGCGGTCAAGTACGCGATCGATCAGGAGGTGATAGAATGAACGAAGCGCAGATCGAAGTGATGGAGGATATCGAAGCGGAAGTCACCGCGGAAGAGCTGACCGTCAACGCCGTCAGCCCGCGCGCGGAGATCACGCGCACCGAATCCGGCGTGGACATCACCATCACAGACGTGGACGGCACACACACCGCATCGCTGTACGATGGCCAGACCGGCCCGCAAGGCCCGAAGGGCGAACCCGGCGTTGGCATTCCAACAGGCGGCACAGCCGGACAGGTGCTTGCTAAAGCCAGCGGCACGGACTACGACACAAAGTGGGTCAACCAGTCTGGCGGCGGCGGAGCGGTGGAGAGCGTGAACGGCAAGACCGGCGCGGTCACGCTGACAGCGCAGGACGTTGGCGCGTACACCATGCCCACCGGCGGCATCCCGGCGACAGACCTTGCCAGCGCGGTGCAGACCAGCCTCGGCAAGGCCGACACCGCCCTGCAGACGGAAACCGATCCAACAGTCCCGGAATGGGCCAAGGCCGCAACAAAGCCTTCGTACAGCTGGAACGAGATCGAAGGCAAGCCGACCATACCGACCGTGCCGACCAACGTGAGCGCATTCACCAACGATGCTGGGTATCTCACTCAGCATCAGGATATATCCGGGAAGGTTGATGAACCAGCGACAGAGGGAACCTCCGGGCAGGTGCTGACCACGGACGGTCAGGGAGGCCGGAGCTGGACGGATATAGAAAAAGCCCCTGTCACCGTCTCCGGCGCAACGCCGACTATAAACGCTCTTCCAGGTGTGCGGTACATCTGCGGAGAGGTCAGCACCCTCGACATCACGCTCCCGGCAAGCGGCATCATTGACGTGGTTTTCCATAGCGGCAGTACGCCGACCGTGCTGACCGTGACACCGCCAACAGGCATGACCATGAAATGGGCTAATGGGTTTGACCCAAGTGCGCTGGAGGCCGACACGACCTATGAGATCAACATCATGGACGGATGCTTGGGGGTGGCTGGGACATGGAGTTGATGGACATCAGGCGGATACTGTTGGCACAAATGATAGGAGGTGGCGGAATGCAATTTGGAGGAAATAATCTTAAATATATCATCCCAATTGAGCTGACCACGCCGGAGTCTGGGAGGCTGTCGTTTTACACCGGCCTTTATTCGCCGACAGAGCAGACTGTGGGCGTGGTGTATCAGCCAGACGTGAACGATGTTAGCGGCTATAAAAATAAGCTGTTCCAGTTGGTTTTTGGCACGTTTTTTTCGCGAGGTTCAGGCACCGCAGGATACGTTTGTAGCGTGCACTCTTATTTTCGGTACACATCATCACCGACAAACGCGAGCGGCAACACAGGCGGGCAGCTTTGGAGTGATTTTTCAACCCCAAAAGTGCTTTTCAACCAGATGATTGACGTATCAGCGCAAACATACAATCAAAACAAAAACCTGAAAGGCTTTTTGTTGGTTTTTGACACAGCACACACCGGGGGCGCCACACAAAAGGCACTAACAGACGCAGGTATGAACATCTATTTCTCGCTCACAGACCCAACCGCATGAGAAAGGAGCAATCAACATGAGAAACATCTATACAGTCAACGCAACACATATAGTCACCAGCGAGTCGCACCCGGAGGGCGTTTACTCTGTCGTACAGGGCTACCCAAAAACCTTTGACAGCCGCAACTACAACGCCACCGAAGCGAATCCCAACGGTGACGAGAGCCGCGCCCTTGAGGTCGCACAGGCAGAGTTCTACTCCCGCGTCAGCGCGAACCTCACCGCCGCGAACCGCGCCATGTGGACGGTCACCCTGACCCGTGCGGACGGGCGGCAGATCATGCGCGAGAGCCGGGGTGGATTCCCGGACATGACACCCGCTCCGCAGCCAGAGAAGGAGGCTGAAGCTGAATGATCGCTGCTGCTGACATCTGCGCTAAATTCCAACAGGCGCGTGAAGAGGGCTGGGGATACATCTGGGGCAAGAGCGGACAAACCTGGACACAGGCGCAACAGAACGCGGCCACACGCGCGCAGACTGTCAAGTGGGGATCAAAGTGGATCGGGCGGCGCGTGGCGGACTGCTCGGGCCTCTTCGTCTGGGCGGTGAAGGAGCTGGGCGGGAGCATCTACCATGGCAGCAACACCATCTGGCGAAATTACTGCTCCGCGCAGGGACTGATCACCGCAGACACGCAGCTGCGGCCCGGTACGGCTGTGTTCCTGTGCGACAAGTCCGGCAACCGGCACCACATCGGCCTGTACATCGGCGGAGATACCGTCATCGAGGCCAAGGGCACCTATTATGGAGTGGTCAAAAGCAAACTGAGCAACTGGGACGAATGGGGTGAGCTGAAAATGATTACTTATTCGGGAGACGCACCCGCCATCGTGCTGTCCATCGGATCGCGCGGCCAGACCGTCATCGACCTGCAGAACCAGCTGAACGCGCTGGGCTACGACTGCGGCACGGCGGACGGCATCTTCGGCGCGAAGACGGAAAAGGCCGTCAAGGCGCTGCAAAAAGACGCGGGGCTGACGGCGGACGGAATCGTGGGGCCGAGGACGTGGGGCGCGCTGGCGGGCGAGAAACAGGCCGACAAGGCCGACGAAACGCTGAAAGAGCGGATCATCGCCGCGTGCAGGAGCATTGAGGACGCAATCGACGCGATCCGCGCAGCGGTCGCCGGGATGGGAGGCGGTGCCGATGGAGGACATTGAGCGCACCGTGATCCAGCACACGGAGCAGATCAAGACCCTTTTCACCCAGCAGGGCCAGCTGCAGAAAATGGTCGACAGCGTAAACGCCCTCGCTGTCTCGGTGAAAGAGCTGGCCTTCAACCTGGGCACGGTCAAGGAACAGGTCGGCGGCATCCAGACGGACGTGGACACGCTCAAGGAAAAGCCAGCCAAGAAGTGGGACAGCTTGACGGAAAAAATCCTGTGGTCAATCGTCGCCGCGATACTCGGCATCGTTCTGGGAAAATTCGGACTTTGATGGGAGGAAAAAACCATGACGAAAGAAGACATCATCCGCAAACTCACCAGCCGCAAGCTCTGGATGGCCCTGGTCGGCCTGATCTCCGGCCTGCTCGCCCTTTTCCATGTGGAAGGCGACACCGTGACGCAGATCGGCGGCATTGTGATGGCAGCTGGCAGCGTGGTGGCGTACATCCTCGGCGAAGGATGGGCGGACGCGGCCAGCGCGGGGAGCGATCTGTATGTGCAGGACGCGGGGGAGGTGGAAACCAAGCCGCCTGAAGATGAGGATGACTTGAAGTGATGAGGGAGACCTCCGGCAGATGGGCCGGGGGTCTTTTTTTGTGCAACTTTTTGATTCATCGAGCCAGACGACCGGCGAGGAGAGCAGCCGAGGCCGCACGGGGAAACCTGCATGATAAGCTGCCTACCGTTTTGCCTACCAACAAACGACATTAAACAGCATGAAACGGTGTTAAACGCGGAGCAGAGCAGAAAGAAAAAAACCGCGGAAGCCTTGATTTTCCGCGGTTTTTTGGAGTACGCCCGGCAGGATTCGAACCTGTGACCTTCAGAGTCGGAGACAGAGGGCCGTATGCTGAAAAAGTGAGGCGCGGCCTTACTTTTTTAGTAGTTGGAGACTTTCTGCCTACCGTTTTGCCTACCAAGGAGCAGTTTTTCGACACGGGCGACACCTTCGGCGGCGCGTTCGTCGGTGACGTGATCGTAGACGCGGAGGATCATTTTTTCGTCCGAGTGGCCCATCCAGAGCATGGCCAATTTCATCTCGACACCGGCATCGCGGAGCATGGTGCAGTAGGAGTGCCGGAGGTCGTGGCAGCGGATGGAGACCGGGTGGCCGGCGGATTTGGTGAGCGCGGTCATGTATGACTGCCAGCTGCGGCGGAAAGCGGTCTCTGTGGCCTGTGTGCCCTTCGCGGACTGGATCAGCCAGCCGGAAGAGCCGCGCAGAGCGTCCTCAAGGATCGGAAGCAGGGGAACGTCACGCGATCCGGCGGCGGTTTTCGGGCGCGTAATGATCGGCGCGTTGCCGGCGTAGCGGACAGCGCGGCGAACGTGGATGACGTGGCGGGAATAATCGACATCGGTGTCAAGGTTGAGGGCGAGAGCCTCACCGCGGCGCAGGCCCGCGTAAAGCATCACGAGCGCACCCAGCTGCATCCGGTGCGGCGTGTTGAGGATCAGGTCACGCTCTTCAAGGGTGATGATCCGGTGGGTGCCCTCCGTGCCGCGGTCGGGCTGGGCGAATTTGGAGCGGAACGGATTGCGGGTGGCAATGCCGTTGTCAATCGCGGTGTCAAAAAGGGAGATGTACAGCATCCGCGCCCGCTTGATGGTGGACTGTGAATAGCCGTCATAGTGGACATAAATCCGCTTTGCGTCGTCTGTGGTCACGTCCGCGAACAGCTTGTCACCGATCACGGCGATCAGGGCGTCGAGCTGCTTTGCATAGTCATTGTAGCACTTGTCGGACACGCCGCGCTTGTGGAGAGGCAGCCATTGCGCAGCGTACTGTGCGACGGTCAGTCTGTCCGGTGGAGGGGCGAGGCGTTCCTGCCGCTTGTATTCCTCACGGGCGGCGAGGGCCTCATCCTCTGTGAGGCCCATGAACCATTTGTCTTTGTAGCGGCAAGCATAGCGTCCGTCGGCTCGTTGCTTCAGGTGCTGGCGTTTTGCGCGTGGCATGGGATCACCTCAAAAAATAGTCGATCGTGGATGCGTCGAAAACATCCGTGTAAATATTCATTTCCGGCATACGGGATAATTTGTAATACACGCCCGGAAACAGCTGCAGATACAGCGCACCGTCATGAATGTACGCTGGAACTTCGCCGACGCTGACGATGCTGGTTATGTAGCCTTCATCGGTCGCCTCCCATTTCCCGGAGACGGTCGGGCCTGTCGTGATCTGTGTGCCGTCCGCCAGAAAATCTATCTCGCCTGTCCAGAGCGTGCCGCTGTCTTCCATGACGGCAAAAATCATGCAATGCGTCATCCCGGCCAGATCGGGAACCTGCGGCGGGTCGGTGATCTTGAGATCGCCGCACCATATGCCCGTGATCGGGTCGGGATCGTCCGCCAGAGCGGGCAGCGCGGTCAGGAGCACGACCGAAAGGATCAAAGAGAAAAGGCGTTTCATTGTTCAGCCCTCCTTCTGAAGATCAGCAGGTTTTGCGGGAAACAGAACCTCAGCAGCGTCAAACTGCTGGAGGATGTAGCTCTTTCCATCCGGGGAAAGTTTGCGGAAACGGCGGATGAGGTCGACTTCCGATGCAGAGTATTCAGCCGGTGCAGCATCGTGACCGGTCAGCAGGTACACAGGAGACACACCGAAGAACTCCGCGAACTCAACGATTTTTGACTGCGGCAGGTCAACAAGATTCGTCTCTATTTTCCCGATAGAAGATCGGGAAGTGTAGCCCAGGCGATCAGCTATTTCTTTTTGCGTATATCCGCTTGCAAGCCGGAGTTTTTTGATCCGGTCGCCGATTTTTTCCATATAATCACCTCCGTAACTGCATGATAGCACAAGGGCGAAAATAAATCAACAAATTTTTGAAAAGCGATTGACAATCGCGCAATGGCGTATTACAATAAGGGCGAACTTAATTCGCCAGGAGGTGAAAAAGAGAGAATGACAAATTCAGACATGCTCATGGAAGCCATCAAGAAATCCGGACTGAAACTCGGCTATATCTGCGAAGAACTGCACATCACGAGGGCAACATTCCGAAACAAATTGCAGAACAAGAGTGAGTTTCTGGCGAGCGAGATCATCAAACTCAGTGAGATGCTGAAGCTCGACCCGGACCAGACACAGCAAATTTTTTTGGGCGGAAAGGCGAATTAAATTCGCCATGAAAAGAAAGGGGAGCTGCAAATGATTGCCACACTTGACGAGGCGGGCTGCATCCGCATCGCGGAGCAGATCGGCGCGGAGCAAAAAGCCCTGGACGGGCTGAAGAAAGAGCGCGAGGCTGCGATCTGCTTCATTCTCAATGAGCTGCAGCGTCCGGCGGACGAGATCATTCCCGCGTCGGTGCTCGCCTATGCGCAGCAGCTGCATACGATCGGGAAACAAATCGAAACACAGAAGACCGTGATCCAGAAGATGCAGGGGATCGTGAACGAATTCGGGGTGATCTACGCATGACGTACTATCTGATCGCCCAGCCGCTGGACTACCGCCCCGGCTCAAACCGCTTCGAGATCATCGAGATCGACGGCGCGCATAACTTCACCAAGGCCCACGAAGCCGCGGGCAAATGGTGCGCCCGGTGGGGCTTCACGGTGCAGAACATCCTGAGCCAGGAAGAACTCGACAGCACCCAGGCGCGCGGAAAGCATCCCGGCGTGATGAACTACTACGGACTGTACCTCAACCAGAACGCGAACCCGATGCTGAAGAAGCTGGCCGACTGCATGAACTTCGGCGAGGCTGAGCAGCTGCTGCGCGACGCGGCGCCGGGCACGATCTACCAGGTCTATCACGTCATCGACGAACTCTGGCTGCAGGATCACGCCATCGACCACAACGGAAGGGAGGCGCACGGATGAAGGCCCTGCTGACACCGGCGCAGGTTGGCGCGCGTCTGGGAGTCAACGCCGACACGGCGAGACGCTATATGCGCACCGGCATGACCTGCATCATCCTGCCCGGCGGAGATATCCGGGTGGAGGAAACGGAGCTGGAGACATGGGCGAAGCTGCAGCGCGTGGCACCCGGCAAAAAGCCGGTCAAACGAAAAAAGTCCGCGCCGGTCATTAACCTCAGCCTGTTCGAGGCGGACGGACGGATCAAGCGGCGCAGCGCAGCCGGACAATAGGAGGTCAACATGGAAAGCACAATCAGAACGAAGCTCCGCTGGATCGGGCACGGCCTGCGCCTGGCGATGGTGCGCACGGCGGACGAGCTGGACGAAGAAAACGCCGTGCGTGAGGCCGTGAACACCGTCAGCCGCTGGATCGGCATCGGGATGCTCTACGCCGCCGCGATCCTTACCGGCGCGGGACTGGCCGCGTGGCAGATCGGAGCGCTGCTGTGAAAACCGCCGAAGAGTGCGCCTGCATCCTGCAGCTGCTTCGCGCCGGAATGCTCCGGACGCTCGCGGACAGCAAGGCAGAACTCAGCGACAACGCAAGGGAAGCCACGGAGGCCATGATCGACGCCATCGGAGACGCGATCTTCCACCTGGAGAACAAAGGGCAAAAAGAAACCCGGCCTCCGCTGCAATGAGGCCGGGAAAGGGGGCGGAGGGCTTGCCATCCTCCGCAAGACCCAGTATAGCGCAGAATACGGAAAACGAACAGGGGAAAAACCATGCAATATGAGGACTTTCTGAAGAGCAAAGCACAGACTGTCAAGCCGACTGGATTTGAATGCGCAGACAGGAATCCGATGCTGTTCGACTGGCAGAACGACGTGGTGCAGTGGGCGCTGCGGAAAGGGAAAGCGGCGATCTTTTCCAACTGCGGAACGGGAAAAACACGGATGCACCTGCAATGGGCGCAAAAAGTACACGAGCACGAAAAAGCGCCGGTGCTGATCCTTGCACCGCTGGCAGTCGCACAGCAGACAAAGCGGGAAGGCCAGGAGTGCGGCATCGAGGTCAACGTGTGCCGGACACAGGCGGACGTGCAGAACGGACTGAACATCACGAACTATGAAATGCTTCAGCATTTCGACCCGGCGGCGTTCTGCGGGATCGTACTGGACGAAAGCAGCATCCTGAAGCACAAAGACAGCAAAACGCGCCAGATGATTCAGGAACAGTTTGAGAATACGCCGTTCAAGCTGTGCTGCACCGCAACACCGGCACCGAACGATTATATGGAACTCGGCACTCACGCGCAGTTTCTGGGCGTGATGAAGCAGACGGAAATGCTGGCCACGTTCTTCGTCCATGACGGCGGAGACACACAGAAATGGCGGCTGAAAGGTCACGCGCAGAAAAAATTCTTTGAATGGGTGGCACGGTGGGCCGCGTGCTTCAACCGGCCGCAGGACATCGGATACAGCGGAGACGGATACTGGCTGCCGGAGCTGAGAATCCATGAGGAAACCGTCAACAGCGGAAGCACCGAACTGATCAACGGACAGATCATGATGTTCGCGCCGGTCGGGGAGACGCTGCTGGAACGCAGATCAGCAAGAAGGAACAGCATGGCAGATCGGGTAGCGAGAGCTGCGGAGATTGCGAACAGTACAGATGAACAGGTGCTTGTATGGTGCGACCTGAACGCAGAAAGCAAAGCACTGACAGAATCAATCAGAGGCGCGGTGGAGGTCGAAGGCAGCATGAGCCTGGAAGACAAAGAGCGGGGAATCCTCGGATTCCTGAACGGCGAAAACCGCGTGCTTGTGAGCAAGCCATCCATCGCCGGATTCGGCATCAACGCCCAGAACGCGCATATCGAGATTTTTGTCGGACTGTCAGACAGCTTTGAAGCCTACTACCAGGCGGTGCGGCGGTGCTGGAGATTCGGACAGACTGAGCCGGTTGACGTGTACATCGTGATTTCCGACGCAGAGGGCGCGGTAAAGCAGAACATCGAACGGAAACAGGCAGACGCGGAGCGCATGACAGACGAGCTGATCGGATTCACAAAAGAGTACCTGAAAAGCGACCTGAAAAAGACCGAACGGGACGCAGATGAATATTACGCATTTGAACAGATGGAGATACCGCAATGGATCAGAGCATGAACAAATACAAGATCAAAGCACAGGAGATCACAGACAAGTACGCGCTGTACAACGGAGACAGCGCTGAAGTCCTGACAATGCTGCCGGATGAAAGCATCCACTACATCATCTACTCGCCGCCGTTTCAGAGCCTGTATGTCTATTCAAATTCAGACAGAGACCTCGGAAACTGCCGGACACCTGCGGAGTTCTATGAGCAATTCCGATTCATCGGGAAGGAACTTTACAGGACGCTGAAGCCAGGGCGGCTGATGAGCTTTCATTGCATGAACCTGCCAACCAGCAAGGAAAAGGACGGATTCATCGGCATCCGGGACTTCCGCGGGGAACTGATCAAATTCTTTGAGGATATCGGATTCATTTATCACTCAGAGGTCTGCATCTGGAAAGATCCGGTCACAGCCATGCAGCGCACGAAGGCGCTGGGTCTCCTGCACAAGCAAATCAAAAAAGACAGCTGCATGAGCAGGCAGGGCATCCCGGATTATCTTGTAACCATGAGAAAACCGGGAGAAAACCCGGAGAGAGTGACGCACACGAACGAATCCTATCCGGTCAAAAAGTGGCAGGGCGTAGCGTCACCGATCTGGGAAATCTACGCGTCGCCGGTATGGTGGGACATCAATCAGAGCGACACGCTGCAATACAAGAGCGCACGGGAGAGCGAGGACGAACGGCACATCTGTCCGCTGCAGCTGCCGGTGATCGAGCGCGGGATCGACCTGTGGACAAATCCGGGCGACACCGTACTGACGCCATTTCTGGGCATCGGGAGCGAGGCCTATATGGCCGTCAAGATGGGCCGCAAAGCCATCGGCGTGGAGCTGAAAGATTCCTATTTCCGGCAGGCCGTGAAAAACGTACAGAGCGCGGCGGAAACCGGGCAAATCAGCATTTTCGACACATAAAAAACAACAGGGGGAGCTGCAAAAAATGAAACTGACGGACATCACAAAGGCGCTGGAGAAGGAACTGCTGATGAGCGAGGCCATCCAGCGGACCATGAGCAGGAACGACGCGAACCAGCGCGGCGAACAGGGCGCGGAGGAGGCCTTCGAGTTTTGGCGCAAGAGCATCAACGAGCCGCTGCGGACGCTGCTGCGCATTCTGCTGCACGACGAGAAGACGCGGAAGTGCCTGACGGACATCCTGGACCCGGAGGCGGGCAGATGAGCGCAGCCGCTCCGGCGCTCACCCGGACGCAGGACATGAGCGCGGCGGAGCTGGAAAAGGCGCTGTGCGGACGCGCGAAGGGCGACTGGCAGTATTGCCGGGCGTGCCTGGAGCGGTGCGCCGGGTGCCAGTACGGGCGGGCGCTGGTGCAGATCCGCCTCGGCCTGAAGAAAGACCCGGAGATCGAAGACCGGAAAAAGCTGATCATTGTAGTGTACGAAACAGACGACGGCCCGCACAGAAGGATCACCACGGAGGACGACATCCGGCCGAACGAAAAGCGCGTGGAGAACTTCAAGTACGGCAAAAGATACACGGACGCGCCGTCAAAGACGATCGACGAACTGACGCCGGACGAGCTGCGGAAGCTGCGGAAGGCGCGCTATGCGACAGAGGCGCTGCTGCAGTGGCGGATGGACTTCGCGGCCTGGGTGGCGGACGAGCTGCCGCAGGCGGAGGATCCGGAAGCCGCGGCCGTCCGGTTCGGCTTTGCAAACGTGAACAGCGCGCGGAACTACTGCGGAAAGCGCGGAATGCCGATCGGGCCGTGCAACACGACCTACAAAAACGACAGGCGGCCCATCCTCAGGGACTGGCGCGAACTGAGCGCGGACGAGATCCAGAAACTTGTGCGGAGCACGACCACGATCTGGCCGGAGCTGACCGAATGGAAGAAACGGTTCTATGTTGAGATCGCCGGGATGATCGAGCAGGGCGCGGACCGGGATCAGCTGGCACAGCGGCTCGGCTACAAGAACCGGCACGTGCTGATCGGCGCAATGCGGCGCAGCGGACATCCGATCACAGACATGCCAGGAACAGACTGGCGGAAGCTGAAGCCGATGGAGATCCAGGGACAGATGCGGAAGATGCGGACAGGAAGAGGCCGGGAAGCGCACCTCGCCTGGGTGCAGGGCGTGTTCAGGGACGCGCTGGCCATGCTGGAGAGCGGAGCGGAAAAGGTCGTCACCGTGGCGGAGCGCCTCGGCTACGTCAACCCGCACGGCATGATCCGCGCAATGCGCCGCTGGGGCATCGATCCGGGCGACTGGAAAAAGTGGAGGTGGTGAGCGTGTTCAAGGGATTCAGCCTGCCTGACAAATTCCTGAAAGACCTCGACGAAATGGCGAAGGACTGCAAACCTGACCCGGACGCGATCACCAAGGCCGTCCGCAGCGCGGAGGCCGACGAGGTGCGCAGGAAGATCCGCAACAGCGTCGCGCACGTCATCGACAACTCATCCAACACGCTGCACACGGCGACGAACGACGAACTGCGCAGGGTGGACGAACATCAGCACCGGCAGATCTTTACCAGCAGCCAGCTGGACGCGATGATCCGGCTGAACGCGGGCAAGGTGCTGGTGATGCAGGCGCTGGAAGATCTGGAGCCGCTGCTGAAACCGGCGAAGGCGCAATGGGCCAAACCGCTGGCCAGAGGCATCCACACCGCGGCGGAGCGCATCGCAAAGCTGATGAGCTGGAAGCAGCTGCGCAGCATGGACAACCAGCTGAACCACGGCCGCGGGCGCGTGCTGGTCACGACCGACCAGACGCCGCAGGGTTGCACGAACATCCGCAACGACGACCTGGCCGCGCTGTGCGAGGGCACGCTGGAGTACTGCGCCATGAGCTGCTTCAAAACGCGGGAGGAAAGCCGCTCCTGCCCGAAGCGGCAGGCGCTGGAAACCGTGCCGGGCCTTCGCGGGGTGGAGGAGATCATCGACGAAGACCGCTGCCGCTATCAGCTGGTCATCATGGACAAATAACAAAGGGGAGCTGCAAATGGAAATCATCAAAAACGGGAAATACGCAAGGGACAACATGCTGACCTTCCGATGCGCGTCATGCGGATGCGTGTGGAAAGCCTACGCGGACGAATGCAAATGGGAACAGACTCCGGCAGACATCTTTGAACCGGTCATGGACTGCCCGGAATGCCATGTGGCAGCAGAACCGGACTATAACCAGGCCGAGACAAACAAAGCGGAAGCCGAAGAAATCCTGACCCATCTGAAGGCAATCTGGACCTGGACGGCGACGGGCCGGAAGATCAAGGACGCGGAGAGCGCGGAGATCCGCAGATGGACAGACCGCGCGATCAAGCTGATCCTCACCATGAAAGAAGGCGGGATCGAATGAGCCAGTGCAGAGCCTGCGGAAAAGAGATCGTCTTCATCCGGACCGTCGCCGGAAACTCCATACCGTGCGACGCGGAGGTGATCCGCTTCCGGCCGATGAGCCGCTTCGGGAAAGAGAAGAAAGAGAACTTTGTGATGACTGACGGACGCGTCTGCAGCGGCGTGCGTGACCCGGAGGGCACGGAGCTGGGCTACAGAAGCCACTGGGCGAGCTGCCCGAACGCAAAGGACTTCAGGAGGGGCAAAAATGACTGACAGAGAGAAGGTAATCAAAGGGCTGAAATGCTGCAGAGACTGCTTTGAGCTGGATTGGGATGTTACGTGCGCTACCATAGATTGCCCGTACAAGGGTGAGCGTGAATGCTTACCTAAACTTTGCTCTGATGCCCTTGCTCTGCTGAAAGAGCAGGAAGCAGAGATTGAACACCTGAAACGCCCAGGCTGCGAACATGCAGAACATGATGGAACTGGATGCCTTGGCTATTGTGGATGCACACAAGATGATGAACCTATTGAATCTTGCAAAAGATGTGAAAAGTATACCGGGAACGTTTCTGAGGCGGTGAAGTGGGAATGAGTGACAAGAGACAAGTCATGTACGACATAGAAAGATGCGTTTGCCATGTGCCGGAGGAGGACGAAAATGAGACTAATCGATGCTGATAGATTGCTTGAAGAAAGACGGTTACATTTGTATTACCACTTGCCGAATGGCGATATGGCAATACCGATTATTGACATTAAACACGCTCCGACGGTCAACGGCTGGATCAGCGTAAATGATAGACTGCCGGAAGAAAAGATAAATCCACTGACGCAAGACTTTCAAAAAGTTATCTGCTATTGTGATTTCGGAGGCAAACCGAAACGCACAGACATCAGGACGTATGGCTTCGGAACAAGAGCATGGGAAAGCCAGCCGCATTTCTGGCATGGTCAAGTCATAATGGATGGCGTTATCACCCATTGGATGCCGCTCCCTGAACCACCGAAGGAGGCGAGCGTGGATGGCTGACCGTGAGGATAACAAATGCCCATTTTGCGGGCTTCGCACTTTTGAAGAGCACGGGACGGAACCCGGCGACCGCCATTGGTGGTTTTGCAGAAGCTGCGGCGCTCAGTTGGATGACGAGGATGCAAAGTTGTAGGAAGTACATAAAAAGTTGAATGAGCGGTTGAAGGAGGTAAGCGAGGATGGCTGAATTTAAGCCGTTTGGATGGGTGTTTTTCCCGAAAATGAAAGGCATAACGCAAATTGAGGTAGAGCAGAAGCCCGTTGTTTTCTGCAGAGATTGCAAGCATTACGACCCCGACATGCAGAGTTGCAACAATGGGCTGGACGACATTTTCTTGCCAGATTGGTTCTGCGCTGACGGGGAAAGGCGGTGAAATGGGAATGAAAATAAACGAAGCAGCTGAAATCCTTGTAAGGATGATGAAAGACAGGGTTGGAACGGATGACTTAGAAACCACAATTCGCATGCAAACGGAAAAAGAAGCAGTGGATACGGTGCTTACGTACATATTCGACACGATTGCCTTATACGAAACATGGGCAAGAGAAAACAAAAAGCACGTATGTGCTGCCTGTGGACGGAATGCAGATTGTTTAGCAAGCGGAACGGAATGTCCGATACAGGAACATTACGCTTTGCCGAAAGATGGCTTCTGTCACCTTTGGCAGGAAAGGCGGTAAAGTGGGAATGAGTCTGATGATAACGCTTGATGCTGTAATGGATGTTCTGATTCGTGGCGGTTATCTTGATAAAGAATGGCAGGAAGATGATGGCGGTTACGAATACATCCGAAGCGAGCTTGAACAGAAATGCTACTTGATGAGAAAACGGGATACGGACAGTTGGTTTGAAATTGTCAGTAAGGACATTGAAACCATCACATCTCTTGAGGAAATCGGCAAGCATATTGTCGAAAATGATTTGCGGAAATGGCTTGTGATGTACAGGAATAACATAATCGCAGAATTAACGCTTGCCGTAAGGCAGGAGGGGCGGTGAGGAAGCAATGGCCAGACGAAAGCAGGAACCATGCGAATACTGTGACGGCGACTTCTATCAGGATATGGATCCGGATGGCAATCTGTATCTGGAGATGTATCCGGGCAAACACGTCAGCGCATCGTGCTTTGTGACGAACCAGAACACGGAAGAGCCGGTGGAGCTTTACCTGCAGATCCCATGCAACTTTTGCCCGAACTGCGGGCGGAAACTGACGGAATACTGAAGGAGGCAGACGGATGGACAGATTTTTCGACACACGGGCGCGGATCGGGGAGGCAGACCGCGCGATCCATGACGCGATGCGGGTGCTGGAGGTGCAGTCAGCCGTGCCGGAGCGCATCCGGCAGGACATCGGCAGGATGCTGATGACGGCAGTCGACAAGCTGGAGAGCGCGGACAAAAACCTGCTGGACGAAGCCAAGCGCATGAACGGACTGCCGGAGCGTGAGCGGCTGATCCGGGTGACAAGCTCCGCCATCTCGACAATTCGGATGCTGTGCGCGATGTACTACGACACAAACTGCATCGACGACAAGGCGAACAATTCCATCAAAGAGTACATACAGAGCCAGATCGAAAGCCTGGCCGGAATCGTGGAGGAGGCGGAAGCAGAATGCTCATCGGAATGACGCTGATCGGGTTCGCGCTGGGGATCGTCATCGGCTGGGTCGCAAGGGACAAGGCCAAGGATGCGGTGGAGGATCAGATCCAGAACATCATGCAGGAACGCATCGACAACCTGGAAGAGGAGTGCGAGGGCCTGCGCTGGAAGCTGGGGACGCTGCAGGATAGCGTGTCAACGGCGCCAGCGGAGACCGTGGACAACGAAACCGACGAGAGCGGAGCACCTTACAAAATCATGGACAGCAAACAGTGACCAGGGAGCAGCTGCTCCCTTCCTGTTCAGGGGCCGGGCAGACCGGCCTTTGACCAGGGAGGCGGAGACCTCCATCATATTAGAAACAACATCGCCAGACAAACGCCGGAGGGCACCGGCCTGCAAGGCTTGTATGGGGTATTAACTTATCGACCGTCTGCGCGCCCGGCAAACCGCCGGGACACAGGCGTGGGGGTGCAGGGGCGGCGCAACGCCTCTGCGTGTATGGGCACGGATACTCGCCGAGAGAGGAGGGCTTTGCCATGGCATCATCCTGGGCGCACGACTGGGAGTATGAGGCGCTATTTGACGCGCAACTCACAGAGATGGAGCGCAGGCTGTGGCAGAGCAGCCCGACGGCGATCCGCGCCGGGAGAATGGGCTACAGAACCAGGACGATCCGGAGCGGGGACGTGCTGGAGATCGAGACGTACCCGATCTTCGGCAGGGAAGCCAGCAGCCGCCTCAAAGCCGCCCGCAGGGCGATCACCCCGGAGAAGATAGCGAAGAACAACGAACGGGCAGCCAGACGGAAGCTGGAGCGGCTGCTGAACACAAACTTCACAGACCAGGACATCCACATCACGCTGACCTACATGACGGCGCCGGAAGACATCGAAACCGCACAGAAGGACGTGCGGAACTTCCTGCGGCGGGTCAAGCGCATCTATGAGCGGCAGGGCCTCGGCGATCCGCGATACGTCTACACGATCGAGGACAACGAGAGCGGACAGAAGAAGCGGATCCACTGCCACATGGTGCTCTCCGGCGGTGTTCCCCGTGAAACGCTGGAAGCGCTCTGGGCGAGGGGATATGCCAACGCGGACAGGCTGCAGCCGGACGAACACGGCCTGCGCAACCTGGCAAAGTACCTGACAAAGCAGAACCGGGACAAAAACCGCAGACGCTGGTGCGCAAGCCGGAACCTGAAGCAGCCGGAGATCCGGGAGAGCGACAGCAAGCTGTCCAACCGCAAAGTGGCGCGACTGGCAAAGGACTTGCCTGCGGTCGGGCGGGAGATCCTGGAGAAGGCATGGCCGCAGTACCAGTACGTGGATCTGCGGGTGAACTGGTCGGACATCACAGGAGGATGCTACATCAGGGCGGAGATGAGGAGGCGGGACAGGTGCGGATCATTAAAGAGGGACGGCAGCAGGAGCAGCTGCGCTTTGAGTGCGCGGAGTGCGGGTGCATCTGGGAGGATGACAAAAGCCAGGCCGTCCGGATCGGACAGACCTGGCAGGAAAAATGCCCGCGGTGCGGAGTGAGGACAGACGGGAGAGAGCCATGCGAAACAGACCGCTGAACCTGGACGCATTCGGAATCAGCCGATGGGCCTACAGAGAGATGCTGGCATTCTGCCGCCAGTACGACGACTTCCGCCGGGAAGCGGACCGGCTGCTGCACGAGAGATCGAACGGCAGACGCTTCGATCCGACACCGGAAACGGCAGCAAGGCGGGAGACGCTGCTGTCCTACACCCGCATGATCGAGCAGGCTGCGCACGTCGCAGGCGGCGGCGGGTGGGAATACGCGATCATCGAGAACTGCTGCCGCGGCGTGCGGCTGGACTGCCTGGACGGATCGCGAATGCCGACCGCAAACAGGAACAGTTACTACAAAGCCAGACGGGAGTTCTTTTTCCTGCTGCACAGAAAACGCAGGGCAAATCAGTAACGGCCGTACTTTTTCAGCACACGGTCTCGGTTTTGGTGCGCTTCCTGCAGCGTGCAGCCTGGGTGCTTGCGAAAATACTCAAGGTCTGCTTTTTCAGCATCGGCGAAATCAGACTCGAACGATTCACGCGAGCGCCTGGAAACCAGAACGATCACCAGGACGGCAAGAGCGGCAACGATGAGAAACGGGATCACTGTGATCACCTCTGAGTGCATTGTATCACAAACCAATGCGGATTGATACTCACGGGGCAAACCATCGGCGATACAATAAGAGCATGGACGGCCGGGCACAGACCCGGCTTTTGTGTTTGAAACTCAGGAGAGCCGGGCTTGTGTAAACCGGACCGGCGGGACTTCCTTCAGCTGGCGGGGGCTGGGGAAATTGATACTCGCGGGGCAACGCTTTTGCGGTAGTATGAGAGCGTGAAGAGGTCGGCAGCGTGTGCCGGCCTTTTGCATTGGAGGCGCACACCATGCCAGAGGATCCGTACTATCACCGCAAACGCCATCGGGAATGGCGGGAGAAGGTCCTGCGGCGCGCCGGGTATCTTTGCGAGGAGTGCAAGCGGTACGGCCGCACAGACAAGGACGGCAATCCGATCCGCGCAACAACAGCGCACCACATCAAGCATAGGGACGAATACCCAGAGCTGCAGTACGTCGTCAGCAATGGGCAGGCTCTATGCGAAAAGTGCCACAACCGAGCGCACCCAGAGAAGGGCGGATCAAGCGGGCACTACTGGAGCTGAGAGACATCCCCCCCACCATCAAAAATTTTTTCGTGGGGGTCGCGGAC
>Ga0326512_10000537_pt1 | contig 33459 bp, 49 predicted proteins | sample 1_2617_0518_D_FD_203652 | JGI IMG/M metagenome (GOLD analysis project Ga0326512, IMG submission 203652) | Bovine rumen microbial communities from UC Davis, California, United States - 1_2617_0518 | ecosystem: Host-associated > Mammals > Digestive system > Stomach > Rumen | place: USA... | reverse complement strand
GCAGTCTGGCGCAAAACCTGTGATAGAACAAACGAGCCATTCCCCATCGAAGCACTTGCACTCTACGCAGGTCTCTGGCATCTCCATGCCCTTAATCAGAATTGCCATCGCTCTCCTCCTTTAGCCATTCAGGGCAATGGTCGCACACCTCAAGCTTTAGCCTCAGATACTTCCCGCTTTTTGTCTTCGTGAAATATGCAAGCGCATTTTCTCCTTTTGGGATTTGCATAAGCATGTATTCCATAACCGAATTAATTGTTTCGTTCGTCACGTTCGACTTATTCAGCCATTCGTATCCGTTTTTCTTCAGTGTGCCTGCATATATTCCCGCAAGTCCACATCCTACATGATATTCAGCCATCGCTCTCCTCCATCTCGTACGGGCATTCGTCACAGACCCATTCCTGACAATTCTCACAATATTTCTGCTCTATGTCGCTAATGCGAGTATTCAGTTTGTCTACCATCTCTACCACCTTCATTCGCTCTCCTCCATCCTTGCTCCGCAGTTCGGGCAGAAGTTCCGCACATCGTCCAATCCGACTCCCATTCCGCATTGATCGCATTCCCAATATTCGTGATATGCACCTAGAATAAAAAACGTACAACTTAAAATGAGATATCTCCCGAAACCATGTACAATACAACGCATAAAGGAGAACTCACCATGCCTCGTAAAAACAAACAACATGACCGCCAATTCAAGATCAATGCTGTCAACTACGTCAAAGAGCATCCAGACCTCACCCAGGTCGAGTGCGCGAAAAACCTCGGCATCAGTATCACCACGCTCACGCGCTGGCTCGCACAGTACCGCGACTCCGACGGTGACATGCCCTATCGCGGCTCCGGCAACTATGCCTCCGATGAGCAGAAGGAGATCGCCCGTCTCAAGCGTGAGCTCCGCGACGCCAACGACGCCCTCTACGTCTTAAAAAAAGCCATCGGCATTCTGGGCAAAGACTGACCTGGGCTATCTATACCGAGGTCGCTTCCCTGACAGAGATCGCTCACGCTACCGGACGCCCGATCTCTGTCTCCGGAATGCTCAAACACTTAGGCGTCTCACGTTCCGGCTACCGCGCTTTCCTTGATCACAGGCCTTCCCCTTCCGACCGCAAAAAGGACAAACGCAAGGCGAAGATCCTCGAGATCTATGATGCCTCTCACCAGATCTACGGTGCTCCTAAGATCACGAAGGAACTGCAAAGATCCGGCGAGGTCATCTCTGAGCGCACGGTCGGCAAATACATGCGCGAGCTCGGCATCCGCGCCCGCTGGGTCAGGCCCTGGACTGCCACTACCCGTGACTCGGACTTCAGCGACCAGCTCCAAAACATCCTGAACGAGCAGTTCAATCCTGACCGTCCGAATGCGGTCTGGTGTTCTGACATCACCTACATCCCGACCCTTGACGACGGTTTTGTCTATCTCACCTCCGTCATGGATCTGTTTTCCAGGAAGATCATTGCCTGGACTTTATCAACCACCATGGAGGTCTCTTGCGTGATCGATACCATCAACAAGGCCAAAGCCTGCCGCGACACCTCGCTTCCCCTGGTCATCCATTCCGACCGCGGCAGCCAGTATGTTTCCAACGCTTACCTCGATGCTACGAAGGACATGATCCTCAGTTACTCGCACGTAGGCTATCCTTACGACAACGCCTGCATCGAGGCCTTCCACTCTTTGATCAAGCGCGAGTGGCTTTACCATTTCCGTGTCTATGACTACGATCAGGCCTATCGGCTGGTGTTCGAGTACATCGACACGTTTTACAACACCGTTCGCATCCACAGTCATTGTGACTTCATGTCCCCGAACGATTTCGAGAAACTATATGACCGGCTGCAGGCTCAGGGCGAACAGCTGCTGTTAGCTGGGTGACCCGGAGATTTCTCCCACTTTAAGTTGCGCTATTTCTTGACAGAGGAGCACCGGATGATCGCCACCACGATCCCGATCACGACCACTGCCACCGTCACCACGAATGCCAGGGCAACCATGATCAGGATCCACTTTACGATTGCTAAGATCATTTCCCGTCCTCCCCGCTGATGCTACACTCGAACATGGTGAGGGTCAGGGCAAAGGCCTGATCCTGGTTAAACCCGGCAGTCATGCAGGCGGTGTAGAACCGGTACAACGTCTGTGCCATCTCCATGTCGGCCATGATCTCATCAGGGTTCGCCTTCTCCGGATAGCCCCGGAAGATGTCCATCAGCCAGCTCATAGATAATCCTTCCCGAACTCCTTCATCCAGAGCTCGTGATCATACTTTGCCTCGAAGGCCTGCTGCGCCACCTGTTCCAGGAAGAGGTCGTTCAGGCCGGTATCATGCAACAGTCGGTGGCATCTCGGGCACAGGTATACGGTCAGGCCCCATTCCTCCGCCTTCTTGCGTCTGTATCCATGCAGGCAATGATGGCGCTCCAGCTGCAACGATGCGCAGCCGAGGAAGCAGTGTTTCTGGTTGTTCCCACCGGGGATGATGCTGCGTGTCATACCAAATTCCCGTTCCTTCCTGCGATGCCCTTCAAGAAATCTTTTCCAACAGGTTCGCTGCGTGTTGGAATGTCGCCAAAAGTGCCCGATCTGGCCTTCTTCGCGTCACCCTGGGCATTGATCAGCCAGTTGACAATGTACTGCTCGATCGTCAATGCATTCCTCCGTTGTCGAAGGGCATTGTGCTTCAGCCGACATCGTAAGAGTTCGGCTTTGACGTTCACCTCCGGAAAGGTCTTGGCAAATTCAGCGACACGGGCAGGCGGAAGGCGGAAGGCCGAGCCATCGGCGAGGATAAAGCTGTCCCCATCCTCATCCACAGCCTCATCCACAGATTCATCCTCATCCTCCTCCCCATCCTCATCCTCATAAGGTTTCGGTTCGGTTTCGCTTTGGTTATGGTTTGGTTTCGGTTCGGTTTCGCTTTGGTTATGGTTTGGTTTTTTCGGGCGTCCGCCTTTTGAGCCGTTTTCAAACTTTTGGTTATTCGAATCGACTGAAGGACGCATCAGTTTGAAGATCGCAGCAGGCACACCGGACAGCTCCGGGTCCTCGCCGTCGAGAGCATAAGCAAACAGAGCGTTGTAGACCTTGATCTGGTCAGCCTCATCCAGCTCCTTCACCGCCTCATAAAAGCTCCGATAAAAAACCACACTATCTCTTGCCATATTTCCTCCCGGCCCTTCTGGCCGCTCGCCACGTCCTGTACAGCTTCACCCAGTCGATCAGCCGCATCGTCACCATCCACTCGCCCCGGTCTCTCCGGAAGAACACTGTCGGGAAGCCGTCAGAGCGCTTCTGTGCCGCCCCGATTGCCTGTGCCATGGCCTCATGGATGTTCAGTCGGTCCTGCCGCTTCACCTCCGGGTGGATCCCTTCGAGGCCCACCAGATCGGGCTCCCGGTTGAAAACCTGACCCCTGCGGATCCGTTTCCCGATCAGCTCTGTCAGATCATTTGCCAGCTCCCGCTCCGCCCTGGCTCCCTTGTTTCTGGATGCCTTGCCTCGCTTGGAGGCGTCTTGCTGTCTGATCATGATCCGCCTCCCTTGTACGCCAGCATCATCCTCGCAAGTTCCTCCGGCGGTAGAGTCTCGATGCCGGCCTCCTTGCAGTCGTCCACCAGTCCGCCGATCAGCCTGGAGAACTCCGCTGTGTCGTAGTCGTGGCTGCCGCGCAGCAGGATGTACGTTCTCCTCAAGGATCCGTCCGCGTACTCCCTAACCTGTGATGTAGGCTTCAGGTGTTCATGCTCATCCTCGAGGATCTTCTTCTCTGCATCGTCGGTGTCCGGAATGACCGCATGCACCAACTCGCCGCCGATCACGTAAGGCTGTCCGTACCGGCGCAGCATCGTGTTGTGGAGCCTGGCATTTGACACCTGCAGCACACCCGCCAGCTTCGCGATCAGCTGCCAGTAGTAGGCATTCGCGGTCAGTGAGCGCTTCTTCCGGAACAGCTTCACGGAGATCCGCAGCAGCTTATCCCGGAACGCCTCAGCAAGGCCGAGGGCCTGCCTGCGGTCTTCCACAGAGAAGGTCACCTCCGCCTCGCCGGTGAGGATATTCTGGCTGATATTCTTCAGCGTTCCATTGAGTTCCAATTATTCATTCCTCCGCTCACGCCGGTGTCTGAAACGGCAGCCCAGTCTGGTCATAATCCTTTTTCAGGGACTCAAGCCAGTCCATCATGTCCTTAAAGATCGTGATGCTGATCTCTGAGGGCTTTGCGACCTGGTAGCGCTCCAACAGCTCCTTAGGATCCATGGCGGCATCCTTGCAGGCTGCCTTCAGTGCGAACCAGTGCGCTTCCCCGATCATTACGTTCTGATCAGCCTTCACAGATGCGGCCTGTGGCTTTGCCTGTGCCCCGCTGGCAGGCTTTTCGGCCTTGGGTGCGGGATTGTCTGCCTTTTTCGTTTCCGTCCGTTTCCGGGGCGCTGAGGGGCTCATTTCGAAGACAACTTTCTTCGTCTTCGTGTTGATGACTGTCAGCTGGTTGATATTGCCGTCATCGTCGTACCCGATCGCGGTCACACGAAAGCGGTCGCTCGTCTGGAGCTTGCCGTTCTTCTCGTATGTGGTGTAGTTCCCGGCCGGCACCCAGATGAATGGTGCGGTGTAAAGCTCGCGGCCTATGCCCCAGTTGAAACAGGCCCGTTTGAAGCTGTCCGAGGCGAGCCCCTTCTCCGCTTCCGTGTTCGACTCTGTGCCAGTATCTTCCTTCCGGATCCACTGCTTCTTCTCTTCGTCCCAGATGGAGACGATGCAGTTCGCGTTCTCCCGGGTGTGCTCACGCTGCCAGTTCATGGGCCCCACGGTCTCATCCAGCAGACGCATGTCACAGCGGGCGTCCTTGTACAGCAGCAGGCTCAGGCCCTTCTCGGAGATCTGCGCCACGCGGGCGTCAATTTCATCTGCCCTGAGCTTTCTGAACGTCAGTTCCTTCATAGCGGCAACCCCTCCTCTTCCTCAAACGGGACCTCGGTGATGTCGTAGCCTCTCAGGCTCAGTCTGTTCCGGAGGTCTTCCACGCTCTTCCAGCAGACGCCGTCACCGCGGGTCTTCCGGTTGATCACCATCTCCACCTGATCCAGCGTCAGGCCGTCCTTCAGGGAGATCTCCTGATCCCGGAAGGTCCCCCGGACCGCGCCCTCAGTGACACCCAGGGAAAAGGCCACGGTTGCGACGGAATATCTTTTCGGAGCCTCTGCGGCTCTCTTCGTGATCCTGATCATGCCGCACCTCCTGTGAACAACTCCGGATATTCCTTGAGCAACTTCACCAGCGCCCCATATACGCCGTGGAAAATAGCCTTTTGCAACATCTCGGTATCGCCATCAAACAAAGTGGATGCAGGCTCTAAATCAGGTTTTGTAGGAATATACTCGCCGAGAGAAATACTAAGGTTTCTTTCAATGGCTCTCTCGATAATGTCAGTGATCTTTCCTCGCTCACAGCATTTCCCGATATATGACTGATTACGTCCGATCATCTCGCTGGCGCCTGCCAGAGTCATTCCTCTGGATTTAATGGCCTTCTTAAGCCGTTCGCCGTCGATTGTGATTTCCTTTACTTTCTTAGTCATGCTCTCCCTCCTTATCTGATCCGCAGGCTCTCGGTCTGCATGTACTTCGCCCAGATGAACACCGCCCCGATCTTCAGGTCCTCTATGATCTTCCGCTTATCGATCTTGTCAGGCTGCGGGATGCGGTATGCCTCCGGCACCTGTTCAGGATCTGTGATCTCCACCGAAGGCGGGTTCTTCTGGATCCCGAACGTGAACAGGGCGGTCTTGATCTTCTTCGTCCCGACCTTCAGCATGGCGTCTTCCAGGCTGCGCTTCATGCGGTCAATGCGGCCGTTCAGCATCTTCTTCCTAGCTTCCATGCGCTTCGCTTCCTGATCCAGTGCGTCGACCTGATAGCCCAGCATGCGGATGATCTTTCCGTAGCCGTCGGCCTTGTCCTCGATCTCTCCGGCAATGCCTTCCAGCGTGTCGAAGATCGCCTGTTCGTCTGCGTCTTCATCTTCCAGCATCTCGAGGACCGTGATGTAGTCCTCGGTCAGCTCGTAGAGGGTTGCTTTTGAATTTGCCATAGTGTTATACTCTCCTTGACATATTGCTTGGGTCCTGCTGAGTTGCCGCTCACAGGGCCTTTTTCATTTCCCATGCCTTCGGGTTCAGCCTCCGGCATTCGCGCTCCCATGCGCGTCTCAGGTGCGGGTTCGTGTTCGCTGCCGGTGGTTCCTTGTCCAGATCGTAGACACCCAGCGCCTGCATGGCTGCCTCCTTCGAGATCCGGTACTTCTCCATGACCTGCGTCAGGGTCGCCCCACGGTAGTACTCCCACCAGACCTTGTTCCTGGAAACGGTCCCGCCGTCTTCACTCCGGATCAGACCGGGGATAAAGCTGCCTTCGATCATTCCTTCTCCTCCTCCTTCCGCATGAAGCAGATCACATTGTCGTAGCCCAGGATCGTCACGACCTCGCCCACGGAGCAGTCCAGCAGTTCGTGGATCTGACCTTCTCCGAGGTCGACGGCCTTCACTTCCTTCCCGGCCTTCAGCTGGTCCCAGACGTTCCAGGCGTAGACCTCTTCAAAATCCTTCATCCCATTCCTCCTCGTTGATGTATTCGCGCATCCCGTCGATGCAGTTGTCACAGTACCAGTCGTCTCCGATTCTGACGGCGTCGTCTTGCTGGATGTGCTCTCCGCAGCATTCGCAGACAGGCAGTCGTTCGAGGGCTCGTTCCTGTCCTCTGTCCCATCGCTCGAAGTCCCTGACGGGGTCGTCTGTGTAACACATTCGTATTTCTCCTTTGCCAGTCGCATGACATGATCAGGATCCGCATCCGGGAACAGCGTTCCGAAAGGGCTGTCCTCTTTCTGGAAGAACCGTTCCGCACTGCCTCTGGCCTGATCGTCCTTACTTCCGAGGTCCTTGATCGCCTGCTCCAATATGGCCTCCCGGAGCGGGTCGTAATCCACCGCGCCCTTCTTCGGCTTCTGATACCCTCGGTTGTAATGCCGGTGATAGCAGGCTTTCGAGCAGAAGTATTGGTCCTTCCGGATCGCGGTGAACTCCTTGCCGCACTCTTCACATATCCTTAGCTCTTTCATGCTCAGTACCCGATGAAATGATCGCCGATCTGATAAGCGAACTGACCGTTAGCACAGCAGTACATCGAGAAATAGATGACCTGCGTGTCGTAGTGGTCTCCGATCAGAGCGAGACGTGCTGCCTCATAGCACTCCGGCGTCGCATTGTAGAAGCCCTGATCGAGCCGTCCGTCCGCGACGACGCTGAATTGTCCCGGCTGGTAGATGACCTCGCTGATCGTCGAGGGCCACTCCGGGTGACGGTCAGAAGCGCGGTTGCACACACAATCGGCGACGACACGCATCCCGTCGAACGGCTGGTCACCGGCCTCCGCCCAAACAAGCGCCGCCAGAAGGTCGAGATCGCTCTGCGTGTAGACTGCTGCAACAGCCTCAGTTCCAACCTCATCCTCCAATACAGCTTCCTGCACAGCCTCATAATCTGCTCCCGCTCTCATGTCCATGAGCTCAGCCCGATCCATCGTCTGCAGCACCGGTGTGTGCACTCCGTCCCGGACCGTCTGAGCCTTTGCCCGGAGGCCGAAGAACAGCATGCTGGCGAAGATCGCCGCACCGATCCCGGTGACCATGAGACTGAGCTTCAGTTCATGCAATATCTGTCTTCTCATGACGCATCCTCCTGAGCTGTTCTCTTCAACTCTCTCCGGTGATTGCAGTAATCGAAGAACGCATTCGTGTTCACCCGGACGATCCGCCCGTCGGTAAGCAGCACGTTCTGCGGATACCGCTTTCCTTCGCCAATGTGGTCTCTCATCTCCGCCACACGTCCACGGACTGTCTTGATGTCCATGTCCAGCGCCTCGGCGATGGCCGCCATCTTCTCGTACTCGCGCATCACTCCACCTCCTCTCAGATGTGCATCAGGATGTCCCGGATCATGGCGATCCCGCTGTCTGCGGTCACGGTTATGGTTTTCTGCGCCCGGGCTTCACCGCCCCAGACTGCCGTGACCATCTCGTCGTAATACTGATCATTCACCCTCTTCTGGTAGACCAGTTCGACCAGATCGTGATGCTCTCTGGTGAGCTGTAGTGCGAAGGTGAGTGCGTCACAGATGGCCTGTTTGTCTTCGTTCATTCCTTTATTACCCCCTTGACCATTGCGAGAGCCGTCGCCGACAATAATCTGTCAATGCTGGTGATCTCCATCTCCTGCATCAGGTTGGCCGTGATGTGCCCTAACATCCGGAGCAATTCGCCACCGCTGCCCTCGGCACTCAATCCCAAGCCTTCGCCATCATCTACAGCTATGATGTGCGGAGTCCCGGCAAGCGCCTCATGCGCCGCCTCCGTCAACTGTTTACATTTCTCACTCATGCTTCCTCCTTCTCTTCCGTCAGGAAGTACTCGATGCTGACGCCGAAGTAGTCAGCGAGCTTCATCAGTTTCTCGATCTTCGGTTTGCTCTTACCGCTCTTCCAATCGGAAAACGTGGAAGCCGGGATGCCCGTAGCCTGTGCAACTGCATAGGCCGTCTGATCTCTCTGATCGAGCAACCCCTGAAACCTTCCGTACTCCATGCCCACTCCTTTCTGTTTTCCTAAAATTTTTCTTGATATAATTAGGAAATCCGATAGAATGGAATCACCACAATTCTAAAATCTCAAAAAGATACACCCTTTTCGGATTTCCTAATTTATACGACAAGTATAATTGAGATTTCCGAAGTTGTAAAGTATTATTTTTGAGATTTCCTAATTTCTTTTCGGAGGAGGCGAAATGTTCGAAAGGTATCTCGAAGTAATAACTGAAAAAGGTCTGAAAAATGTTGACGTGGCAAATGGTGCCAACGTGCCCGCCAGCACTTTTTCTGATTGGAAAAAAGGGAAATCAAAGCCAAAAAGTGAAAAGATGAAGAAGATAGCTGACTTCCTCGGTGTGAACCCTGAATGGCTTGCCGGCACCTCTGATCAGAAATATCTGCCCTCTCCGGCCCCCGAGGACCACGAAGGCCTCAAGCCCTACTACCTCGACCCTGAGACCGCCAGAATCGCTCAGGAGCTCAAGGACAGCCCCGGCAGACGCACTCTCATGGACGCCTCCAGAGGCATGACCCCTGATCAGATCAATGCCATTGTTAACATGATCGAAACTATGCACGGAAAGGATGATTACGACGAACCTTGCTGACAGTCCGGATTTTGGGACACCCAAATCGTTATACTGTTCTCATATCGCCGCAAGGGAGGTGAGAACATGAATGAGTATACTAATGTGATCGTGGTCAACTTTCCTGACGCTTCCGCCAGAGAGCTGGTCACTGAAAACCCCGACGGCGGCCACACGATCCTCTTAAACGCCAGGGTAACGCAGGAGGCCCGGATGGACGCCTACAAGCACGCTATGAAGCACATCGAGGGCGACGACTTCCGGAAGGAGGACGTGCAGCGGATCGAGGCGGAGGGGCACGAAAAATGAAGCGATTTTAAGAAATAATTTACTTGTATCAATTAGAATGGGCTCTTATACTTTAAGTGACGGAGCCCACCACGCATAAGGCCCTCACGGGTACTGCGGACCACGGTGGGACTTTTTTTGCCCAAGAAGGAGTTGTATGGTCTCTTTAAAGAAAGCTTTGACATACGAAGAACAAGTAGATCATCTGATCAATTACCATAAGCTGCTTGTGCCTGACAGAGATCAGGCCATATATATCCTGCGAAGTGTCAATTACTATCGTTTGAGTGCTTATGGTATTGGATTAAAAAAGCGTGACTGTCCCGAAGACTATATGGATGGGGTGTCGATCAACACACTTTATCGGCTGTATACATTTGACAGCCGCTTTAGAAATTTGTTGATTCACACCATTGAACAAATAGAGATCCGCCTCAGGACACAGATTGCCAATTATCTGGCGCTTACATATGACCCAGAGTGTTATATGGATGCGTCTTATTTTGATGACAAATCTATGTCTCGGGGTGGAACTGTTCATTCAAATATAATCAGCCATTTCAAAGATGAGTGTGCTCGGCAAAATAATGTTCCTTTCGTCAGGCACCACAAAATCAATTATTCTAACCACTTCCCGATCTGGGTGGCTGTGGAGCTTTTTACTTTTGGTAATTTGACATCGCTGTATTCCATCATGAAGCCTGATGATAAAAAGGCTATTTCTCGACAGTATAATACAGAACCGAGATATCTTCAGAGCTGGATCCTCGCTCTGACGGAGGTGCGAAATATCTGTGCGCACTATGGCCGTTTATATAACATGCCGTTAAAGCAGTCTCCACACCTCTATAAAGAGAATAAAAAATACCGAAATGGTCGAAACAATAAGATCTTCCCGGTGATCCTGTGCATTAAAAGGATGCTCTTGGAAGACCCTGATCTCTGGAACAAATTCAGTCTGGATCTTATCGGGTTAGTTGAGGAGTATCGTGATGTAGTTAGGCTCTCATATATGGATTTCCCTAAAGAGTGGAAAGCGGTTTTAATGTCATGAGTGTGAACAATCCCCTGACATGCCGACCCCGCAACGATCTGCGGAGTGTCGGAGTCCTGGGATTTTAGGAAAAGGGGTGCACCCCAAAAAAGAAAAACCCGCCCAGTGTTGCAGCACCGAGCGGGAGCAGAGAACAATGAGGCTGTGCGGCCTGATGTTTCCCCAACAGAAATATTATACCACCGCACCGCCTCTTCAGAAAGGCGGTTTTTATATGTGGATAGAAGAACGGGCAGATGGGAGATTCTGCTTCCGTGAAATGTACAACGACGCCCGGACCGGCCAGCGAAAGAAGGTCTCCGTCACGATGGACCGGAACACCAGGACGACCAGAAAAGAAGCAGAGGAACTGCTCCGCCGGAAGATCGAAGCAGCCAACAGCCGTGTCTATGCCGCTGACACGATCACCCTGCGGGCGCTTGCTGATATCTACCTGACCGACATGAAGCCCTTTTGGAAGGGCAATACCTATAACCGAAACGTCTATGAAGTGCGGGCTCTGTGCGATGCCCTGGGCAATGACACTCTTGTAAGCAGTCTCACTGCACGATACGTCCGACAGGCCTTCGCCGGATCCGGCAGGAACAATACCTCTCTGAACGAGGATCTGCGCAGGCTGAAGGCTTTTCTTCGCTGGGCATATAAGAACGATTACGTGGAGGATGTGTCCTGGTTGGATAAGCTCGAACGATATCCGGTGCCGTCCGCCAGGGAACGAAACAGAGAAAAGTATCTCGAAGGTGAGGAGCTGCGCCGCCTGATCCCCGAGCTGAAGGTGGATCTGAATCGGTACATGATCCGCCTGCTCGCCCTTTCCGGGCTCCGGATCGGCGAGGCCATTTCGCTCTCGCCGGCTGATATCGACTTTGAAGAACGTGTGATCCACGTGACGAAGACCTACGATGCAGCCAATAAGACGATCTCAGACAGCCCGAAGACCGATGCGTCATACCGTGACGTTTACATGCAGACAGAGCTGCTGGATCTCTGCGAAGAAGCCGACAAGTATATGCGGCACATGGCAAAGATCTGCGGGTTCAAGCGTAAACTCTTCCTGTGCGACTTCGACGGACAGATCCTCTCCTACAGCCGTCTGAATACCTATTTCAAAGAGAATTGCCTGCGCGTCATCGGCAGGCCCCTCACACTGCACAGCCTGCGTCACACGCATGCTTCGCTCCTGTTCGAGCAGGGCGTCTCCCTGGATGCGGTCTCTGACCGGCTGGGACACTCGAACAGCAAGATCACCCGTGAAATCTATCTGCATATCACCGCGAAAAAACGTGAGCGATACAATGCAGAGATTGAGAATTGCCGCCTGATTACAGAGAATAGTCCGCCTCGCGAAGGTGACTGAAACAGGGCGGATGGGAAAGGTTTTGTCCCACTTTTGCCCCACTTAGCCGTTTTCTCGATGGAGTCCGATTTCGAAAACCCCGGAAAAACAAAAAGATTCCGCCACGAAGGGCGAAATCTCATCATCTCCACGCAGGTAGGACTTCTGTCCTACCTTTTTTAGTCCGTTAAAGCGTCGAAAACCCACGTAAAATAAGGCTTTTCCGCGTCTTTTCGCTCCGTCTCGCTTCATCTCGCTCCGAACGAAAACGGCGAAATTTGTCCCACTATTTTCCCACTAAAAATGGCAACCGAGGTCCGTTTCAGGTCACTCTCAGATACTGCGCTGCCACACATCCGGTGTACTGCTCGGCGATCCTGATCCGGTACCAGGCGCTGCCGTCTGGCGCGGTCTCAATGCCCAGGACATCGACCTCATTACCGCGGGCCAGCTGTGGCCATTCCTTCAGGATGTTCGAGGGCTCCCCCTTCTTCGGGATGCCGGGCGAGGTCCGCACGTTCAGCCTGTCGCAGTTTACCACCACGCCATGGCCGATGACCTTCACAGCGTTGTTCGGATGATACTCGTAGTACTTGCCGCCCACGTTCGACGTGTAGCCGTATCCCTTCTCGGCTCCCGGCCAGACCACCTTCATCCATCCAGATGCCAGGATCTGCAGCACTTCCACCTTCTGTCCCTTGTTCACATGACCGAGGGACGCAGCAGACACACGCGCCGCAGTGCGGACCTCCATCTGATCGAGCGCTGTCGCCGAGCCGATGCCGCGGCCCACATACTGCATGTTCCCGCTCCCACCGGAGCCGGCAGCCAGCAGTAGGTTCACCCGTCGGGCAATATCCGGATGCCGGTCGACCAGGTACTGCCCCGGGCAGGCCTTGTTCTTGAACCAGCAGTGCAGCGTCATGTTCTGCTTGTCCACCTGCCCGATCAGGGACTTGTCACCACGCCACAGGAGCTGCTTGATGTCATTGCGCTTGCAGATGTCCGCGCACAGTCGGATCAGCGACTCATAGGCCGCATCCGTCACTGCGTAGGGCGCCGTCTTCCCGGAGGCTACCTCGATCGTGACCGCACGCATGTCGTTCGAGTAGGAGGAGCTGCACCAGCTGCCGTCCTTTTCCTCCACGTACATCGCGATCCTGCCGTCCGGGCCGATGCCATAGTTGCTGGAACAGTTGCGGCCCTTCTGGGCAAACAGTGCCCCGCAGCTCTCGACGCTTAAAGGCCCCGCCATACAATGGATCGTGATCGTGTCGATCTTATGGTTTCTCGGACTGTACCGATGCGGACTGATCCGCGAATAACTAATCAGCGGGCTGTTGCTCATCGTCCACGCCCTCCTCTCTGCCGTCAGAGAATTCTTCGAGCATCTCCGGTGTGAGTTCCATCTCTTTATCCTTCATTGCTCTCTCCTTCCTTCGTCTGAATGCCGGCCGCATCGGCCATGCCCTCACCCACGATGTAGCTGACCACCGAAGCCGCAGCCATGATCAGTGCTGTGACCTGCGCAGCCGTTCCTTCGTCCACATGCATCACCGTGAGCATGGCCGCCACGAAGCCTGCGACCGCGACCCAGAACTTCCGGCTGGTCAGTTTCCGGATGATCTTCTCTTTGTCCATGTCTCTCTCCTTCCTGGAATCAAAAAAGACGCTGTAGCGTCTTGCTCCTCAGATCTTTCCAGCAGCCTTTAAGGCCTCTGTCTTTCGTTTGATATATGAATTGCCCCCGCGTTCAGTATAGTGTTGGTACTGCTCCCAGAAGCGCTCCATCTCGATCTCATCCGGGACCTCGCCTTTCTCGACACCCGACAGGAACGTCACCAGATGGTTCTTGCAGGCATTCATATCCACGGTGTCAACCCGCTCTCCCAGCTGGTCGATCTTCCTGGACAATGGCTCGAGGTCTTCCTTGAACGCATTCGAGATCCACTTCCGCAGCTTCGAGTAGATGTAAGAGAGCCCCGTGATCAGGCCAACGATGAATGTGACGGCCAGCGCGATCTGGCCAAGTGTGATCTGTTCCATCATGATGCCCTCCTACTTCAGTTTCAATGTCTTGATGAACGGGTACGTGTTCAATGCGGTTCCGGCAGTATGGAACGCATGCACATTGACCGTGGTCTGCGCAGTAAGCACCACGACCTCCGTGTCCATCATGTCCGTGGCCCTGCCGGAGACTGCGTTCTGCGTCGGAGCATATCGATCCAGAGTCGCCGTTTCAGAACCGACCGTCAGACAAATTGACCGGTAGCCGGTGGCATTGCTCGCGAACGACACGCCGAACTTGACCAGGTACGTTCCGGCCTCCAGCGTCACACTCTGCACCTTCGTCCAGGCGTCATTCGCCGCCGATACCGTGGATCCGCTGGTCTCCGTAAAGTTCGTTCCCACCTTGCCGGCGATCGTATCATTCAAGACCTTCGGGGAGATCAGCTTTCCATCCGTACTGGTTCCAGCGTTGGCCTGCGCCTGCGTCATCGTATCGTAGGCGGGATCGTTTGCCGAGATCTTCAGTGCATTGACGTATTCGCCGCCGAGATACATGGTCTCGGATGACAGCTCTACGTTAGTGCCCTCCAGCAGGACCATCGTGTCGGTCTTGGCATTGGCCGTATCCGAATACAGGACGCTCCCGGTGCTGTTATATGCCCCGACTTTCCCGTACGCGTTCTGGTTCACCTCGGCACCGTCATCAATGCCGTTCAGCTTCGTTTTGTCCGAAGCGGACATCAGACCGGCTGCGGACTGCGTGGCTGCGGAATACGTTGTATCCGTGGCTGCGATCGTGACCTTATCATTGGTCGCATCGGGAGTCAGAGTGACATTACTTCCAGCCACAAGCGTCAGCGTGTCGGTCTTTCCGTCTGCCGCGATCGTCGTAGAGCCTACAACAACATTACTGAATGCGTTCTGGTTGACTTCTGCCCCAGTAGCGACCCCGTCCAGCTTCGTTTTCAGCGCATCGGTGAAGTCGTTCGTCGAAAGCCCTTTCCCGCTCTCTTTATCCACCTTGTTCGTATCTGGCGGGTGTCTGTGATCTTCGCGGGCGTACTTCAGCGACGTTCCGACGGCGGCGGTTCCGTCCATCAACGGTGTCGACGATGCGGGCACCAGAACCTCTTTGAAAGAAACGTTCGTGATCCACGTCTTGTCGTTTGCCTGATTATAATTCCAGTAGAAGCCGATCCTACAATAGGCCGTAGCAGGCGGGAATTTCGAGGTATCGTTTCGCCCCGAAAAGTCCACGCCGCTGATCAAGCCCGCCCGCGTGATCCACTCGGTCGTGACGGTCGTATTTACCCATCCGACGTACTTATACGTCAAACCATCATCGCACTGTGACACCTTCGTCCCCGCGGGAAATGTTCCTTTGTTCCACGGGCTCGTCAGGGTGATCGTCTTCGCGGTCTTGTTCACGTTCGCGTCTGGGTACAGGTTGTAATAGACGTTCCGTGAGTATGTGTTCTCAGGATACTCGTAGCCGAAACTATTCTTGTAGTTCCAGAAAATGAAGCCGCGCTGATACGTCCTCGTCGCCGTGTTGACATCCCAGTTTGTCAGGTCAGTTAAATGAACGACCGTGTCTCCGTTTTTCAGCTCCTGCGCGAGCGTCGTCAGAGTGTTCGGTCGGTACATATGAGTCTGTGACGAAATCTCTCTTTTGTCCGCATCGAAGAATACGGGCATGGAGTAGAGCCTTGTCAGACCGTTCAGGCTTTTCGCCGCCACGGACAGTTCGTAGGTGTTCACAGGGTTGACGGGAAAATAATCGTCCGAGAGTAGCATCGGGCGCGTCGTGTCCTGAGCGCGCGTGAACGAACCAGACGAGTTGAACGCCTCCGCTCCATCATACGACCAGCTCGAGAAGTTCGTGTTGTCGCCCATCATAGCGGAGCCGTTCGTCACGAGCTGCTCGCCGCGCGAGATCGTTCGGTCGTAGTCCTTCGTGATAAAGGCTTTCAGCATTGACCAGAAATACGTCAGGCCCGCCTTATCCAGAATCTCCATAGCCCCCCTCCTTACGATGCCACGATCGTGTCGATCTCTGCGTTCGTGATGCTCTCGATCTCGAGGTTCGTCTGCACGACCGTGAAGTCTGCCGCTGCATACGCGCTGCCTTTATCCGCGATGGCGTAGATCATGTCGCCGACCTCGCAGGTCTGCCCGACGTACGTTCCGGCCGTTCCTACCAGCCAGTACCAGCCTTTCTTGTAGCTCGAGTCGCTGATCGCGGACTGGGCATTGACCGAGCCCTGGAACGTGGCGGCACCAACCTGAGCGTTCGCGATGGCCGTCGTAACGAAGGCTGTGGTCGCGATCTGCGTATTATTTGTTCCCGCCGTGGCGGTTGGCGCCTTCGGGGTTCCGGTAAATGACGGTGACGCTTTCACTTGAATACCTAATCCCCTTACACCGTCCATAGTAACGGCAGTGAATTGAATATTGTCCCCGCCTTCGAGTAAAAGCGTTGTCGTTTCAGAATCGGCTGACCATGTTCCCTGTTCAGTCGTGCCATTATAAACATGAAATGCTGAAAATGCATTCTGGTTTTCTTGTGCGCCTGCTTCGATACCCGCCAGCTTCGTCTTCTCTGCCGTGGTGTAATCTTCTGTCGAGAGCCCCTTCCCGCTCACCTTATCGACTTTCGTGGTGTCGGACGGATGGACATGATCCTCGCGGGCATACTTCGCGGACGAACCGACCGCAGCCGTGCCGTCCATTTTCGGCGCAGCAGAGGCTGCAGTGTAGGTCGTGTTCGTATCAAGGTCGCCGACGATCACCCAGTCGAGTCCGTCGTACACGAAGAAATAGACTCTGTACTTGGCCAGCGTACCGGGGGACGGCAAGTTCGAGCCCCGGTACGTGATGGCCTTCGCGCCGGTGGAGTTGACATTCAGCTTCAGGTTTGCGACTGATGCAGTATTTGTGGCCGTGAACTGCACAGCGATCCACGCGCCGGTGACCAGCTTGAAACCGGCGCAAGCAACCGTCTTCTCAGACGTTGCCGCCGCTGTCGAACATGTCCCGAAATGCGAGATAATCGTCGGATCATCTAATGTAACGCTGCTCAACTCCACTCCGTCAAAGACACTAGTGTCCCGATAAAGCTTAAGATTTTCGAGATGCTCCTTATCTGATGAACTCATCAACCCAGCATTTGCAAGTGTTGCTACCGCGTTCGGGATCGTCACCGTATGTTCCGCAAACGCGGTCAGGTGTCCTGTCGCATTGACCGTTCCGGAAAGCGCCTTGAACGTGCCGCCCCACGTAGGTGTCTGGTTCGAAGTGTCGCCCTTGCTGGCTGCCGTCACGCCGCTGCTCGCATGAGAGATCGAAGTCCCGCTCACCGTGATGGGCGAGGTGCCGGTGTACTTCGTGTCCGCATCATCCCGCCATGCAGGCGCTCCGGTGCTGTCTGTCTTCCAGACCTTGTTCGCGTTTCCGGTGCCCTTGGCGACGTAGCCGTCCGCGGAGGCACTGTTCGCCACGTAGTCTGCCTTGTCGAGGAACTTCGCTTTGATCTTCCCCCAGAAATACAGCAGTCCATTGTTGTCGAGATACTTACTCATTTTATTACCTCCTGTGAGTATTACTTAGCTGTCTGCCTGCGCCAGCAGGGCTTCAATTTCCTCGTTCGATAATGCGTCTGTCTCATCCACCAGCCCGAGCGTGTCGCCGGTCTGATTACCTTCCAGCGTCACGCTGTTGATACTGGGCTTGTCCGGCAGCGCCTCGTAAGTTGCGACTGCGGCCCGAGAGATCGCCTTCGCAGCTGCGGAATACCGAGTGCCGGAAGCAGCAGCGGCTGGATCTGCATTACACTCGGTGGTCTGCATGCGCCCCGGAGAGAACTCCGTATGCGTGATCACCGACTGATATACGTTCCCGGCTCTGTCTGTGATCCGGATATTATCGCCGGCCTCAATGGTCACGTCCGGCAGATGCGTTGCCTCGAACGGCCTGAATGTCATGCCTGCAAAAAGACGATATAACCCCTGTGCGACTTTGTCCGCATATCCCGAATTGATCATGTTCTGATCAAGCTGTATCGGGTAGGCATCTGATCCTCTTGAATAAATCTTGCCATCCGTCGCCGTAATAATTATGCCGGTGATGATCACATCTGTTTCGGAACGAGAGAACTGCGTCATAGCAGCCGTGGTCATTTCATGTACAGTTCCCTGATGCCTGATGTACATCAGCCGCAGCAACCCAAAGCGGTCGATCGTCGCATACACCCCGAGGAATTGGCAAAGTGCAGAAAGTGCATCTCTGCAGGACAGGGATGCGATCTGGTTCGCATTAAATTGATAAAAGAGTGTATAGTTGGCATTATTCAAAAATTGAATAATATCTCTTTCCACTACGTCTGTAGGTACTCCGCAATAGTCGCAAATACCATGAAATAACAGCCACGGAGTTGAAAACTGGGTCGGCTCACCGGTTTGTGAGTTTTTTGAATGCCAATCCGCCGGATCCAGTTCCGAAAGCGGCACATCAAAATTCGCCATCGCATCCAGGCAGGTCAGCTTTATCAGGTCGCCGTTCGTGTCGACCTCATCGACGTAGTACACGCCCTTCTGGATCCAGTAGTCAGTTCCGCCATCAGTCTGCGGAAGCAACGCGCCCTCGCTGTCGTACAGCCCGATGTAGGCCACTACCTGCGCTCCAGCGAACGTGCAGCCATCGTAATCCCCTGTGATATTGTTCAGCGTAAAGCTCAGCTGGTTGATAATACACGCGCCGATCTCGAAGGCGCTCTGCCCGGAGACCGCATTGTCGAAACGGAAGCTTCCGTCCCAGATCTGACCGTCGCGTACTTCCAATGTGGTTTCATCCGAGAACGTAAAGACCGCTCGACAGGCATAGCTCCGGTTGCCGGCATCGTGCGCGGTCTTGAAAGGTCCTGCCTGTAGTTCGATCATCTCTTACACCTCTATCAGCTTGAATGACAGTTTCGATATAATCTCATATCCATCCCACCAGACTTTGTACGGAGCTGTGCGATCACCGACATAGAACGTCCGGGTCTCCTGTTCGCCACTCATTAGGTCAGGATATTCGACTGTAAAATACTCCGGGTTCACCGCCTGCAGAATCTCCGCACACGTGGCACGCGTGGGGCCATTCCACGCAACCTGTATGGTTCGCTTCTGCCCCACGCGGTTCTTGTGCATCATAGTGTCTTGCGTTCGGCCGCTGTCCGATGCGGAAATGTCCTGAAGGCCCCACTCAAATTCAGACGGATCTGGCAATTTCCTGCCGTTCACCCGTAGCAACACATTCGTGCTCTTCTGCATATTCGCCTCCTTATGCCATCGCCACCGAACTGTAGCGTCTGTTCTGAGCCCTCTGGCCACGCGACACCGCCGTAGCGATCTGATCGCGGTCCAGATAGACCTCGCAGACGATAGGCTGCTCGTTCTGGGTATTCCCGTTTGCGCTCATCCTCTGGGCAATGGTCGAAGCCATCAGCTCGATCCAGTTCCCGCTCCGATCCGGGGACCAACTGCCGGCGGGGCTCAAATTCGGCCCGGCGATGTTCACGCCCGTGGCCAGATTCGGCATGGCCAGATCACGCTCCAGCGTTCCCTTGATGTGGTCCGTCGCAGCGGTCAGGATCGGAACACCCTTCTCCATGCCGGCCAGCAGGCCTTCATCAATACCGATACCGATCACATCACGTGCCCACTTCGAAGGCGAGTTGATATGAAACTCCTTCTTCACCTGGTCTTTGATGTTATCGGCCCACTGCTTCAGATCGCCCTGCGCGAATTCCATTCCGCTCTTGATGCCGGCCTTGATCTGACCGCCGACATCCGCCCATTTCTGCTGTGCCACGGCGGACTTCGCACCGGAGACCGCATCCACAACGCTTCCCTTGATCGAGGTGCTGTTATCGCTCGCGCTCTTGGCTGCATCAGAAAACTTTTTGGCCAACGTGGCTCGCAGTGATTCCGCGTTCTTCTCGCCGTCCGTATTCGCATCGGCTGTTTTGTCTCGCACAGCCTCGTGGAGCTTGCTCATCTTGTCAGATGCTACAGAGCGCATATTTTCGAACTTCATGTTCGCCGCCCCGCGCAGCGTCTCAAGGTGCGTCGCGCCATCAATGCGGGTGCTGTTCAGATCTGCCACCACATCCGTCTTCATGCGCTGGACATTGCTCCGAATGGAGCCTGTGGCCGTTGAGATATCATTGGAAGACTCGATGGACTTAGAACCAAGGTCCCCAAGGCCCTTCCGGAAGTCCTTCAGGTTCGCATCATTGGCGAGCTTCGACAAATCCTCCTTGATGCCGCGCGTCGAGGAGTCGATGCCCTCACGTGCATCATCTGCATCATCGGTCACCAGACCCAGCGCTACAGCCAGATCATGAAAGCCATTCACGGAAGCCTCATTGAACCGGCGGATGCCTTCCTGTGCTTCCGAGGAGCCGGTGACGAAACCAGTGAGCTTCCGTGCGGCATTGGTGACAGCAGGGCCAAAACGGCTCTTTAATGTCGAATATGTATTCCGCACTTCACTGTTGTAGGCTTCGATACCTTCCTGAGCTGCGCCATAGTTTGCTTTAAGCTTAGACCACATGGCAGCCTGTGCCTGATGTGAGATGACCTCACCCATTGCACGGGTTTCTTCGGCGGCAATTTTGCTGGCCGGCAAAGCATCTACCCAAGTGCCAAAGGCTTCCCATTTTTCTGACATTCCAAAAGCCCGATCCCATGTATCAGTAATAGCATCCTGCCCTTGAACAAACGCACTGGTAGAGTCATCCACACTTTGCTTGACTTTTCCCATGATCTTCCAGAACCCACCAGCAGACTCCTCTGCATTGTTTAATGCACCACTAAACCCTCCAGCAGAGCGAGCGCCATCATCAAATAGATCTTCATCTCCCAAAAGGCCGCTGAAAACTCCGGCACCTCCACCGCCTCCACCGGATCCTCCAGACCCCGAGCTCGGATTTGCCAGCTGATGCAATTCATCGAAGGACGAATTTGTAAAAGCCTTGCCTGCAGCTTTAGCAGCCTTTCCAATACCACCAACAGCAGTTGATGCTGTATTTGCTGCAGCTGTCAGGTTATTTGTTGTATCTACTGCCACATCCAAACCATTATGTTGGACATTAGCAATGCCCCCACCCCGGGAAAAGAACCGCCGGAGCGCCTGAATACCTTTGATCACCTGCCCCAGCAGCCAGTTGATCCCCCGCACGATCGGCAGCAGGATCTCCATCAGCCCCGAGCCGATCTCCGCTTTGATCGCGTTGATCTGCTCACGCATGACGCGCACCTGGTTCGCCCAGCCGTCGGAGGTCCGGGCAAAGTCACCCTGAGAGTCCGTTGTCTGTTGCAACAGGAGGTTATACCGGAGCAGTGCCTGTTCCTGCCTGGTCAATGCATTATAGGCAGTTGTAATACCCTGGCTCAGGGCATATTCCTGTAGATTTGCTACAGACAGATCAATACCGATCGCAGCCAAAGGTTCAGTCTGCCCAGCGAGCCCCGCACGGATCTTCGCAAAGGCTTCATCTGTATCGAGGTTATAGAAGGAAGCCATATCAGCCGCCAGCCCCGCCAGATTAGTCGACATGTCCACCAGTTCCTGCCCCTGGAAGCCCATGGACTTCAACATGGCGCCGATCGTGGATGCATACTGCTTCGCCGCCGTCTGAGAAAGGCCGAACTGCGTGATCGCGTTCGTGGCAAACTCATCGATCTGGTCTGACATGTTCCCGAACGTCACATCCACGACGTTCTGGACCTCCTGCAGGTCACTCGCCAGTTCCAGGCTCTCCTTGCCCAGCTGCACGACCTTCGTGATCGCTGCCATGAGCCCCGTCACGATGCCCACCGCGCCGAGAGCCGTCTTCACCGCATTCAGAGCCGTCTTCATCCTGCTCGATGATGTTGTCGTCGCAGTCTCCGCCTTCTGCAGATCGTTCTTGTACTTCGCGACCTCCGCCCGGATCTCCACCCGAAGCGTCTCCAGCGTTATTGCCGTCCCTGCTGCCATTTGCTTCACCTCGTATCCGCGCGTTGTGCCGCGCGGCAAATGCCCGGAACCGTTCGTTTCTGGCTGCCAGCTGTCGGTCATAGACGACATCCGGCACGTTCTCCTCTTTGAACAGATCCGGGTAATATTCTTCTACCGGCTGGATCTGCACACTGCTCGCATGCTTTCCAGCCAGCACTTTGTTCATCATATTCGCAATCTGCTCCGCCTGATGGAAGAGCGTGATCACGTGGTCTTTCAGATCAGCTTCACGAACACGCTGCTCATGCTTCAGCCGTTCGCCGTAGCCGATCAGCATGTCGTTCGCCTCCCCGATCGACAGTTCCCAAAAAAGCGAGGGACTGTGCCCGGCCTCCACAAAGGCCCAGTACAGTCCCTGCATTTGTTCTGTTACACTTCGGCCCCGTCGTTCAGATTCGCCTGGACGTTCTCCATTTTCTGGACCCGGGCCTTCGAGAAAAAACCACTCACCAGAAAGATGTTCGTAAACACGTTCACGTAGAAATCGAACTGGGAGCCGCCCTCCTCGACATACTGGTCGAACAGATCCATGATCTTCGCCCTGGTCATACCGTGGTGGTAGCGCTGCATGGCCTGCTGCGCCACATCCAGCATGATGGACAATGCCGGCATGCCGGTATCATCATCCGTCGCCATGATGTTCATGAGATTCGTTTTGTACCGCTGCTCCAGTTCCTGGACATCTGCCGTGGACAGTTTCATGCGGTAAGTCTCACCGCCCACTTCCCAAGTAGCAAAGGGGCGGCGGGTGACTCTCGTCTCCTCCGCCGCCGGTTCCTGCTTTTTCTCCTCGAATGCTGCGTCAATATAATTCTCCATGTGATCCTCCTCCTGTTACGACGGGTCCGTGACCGTGATCGCGCTCTGCAGGGCGATCGCCAGCGTGAACTCCACCGGGTCATTGACCCCGCCGCCGTTACGTTTCACCGATACCTGACCGTCAAACGTGAACTTCGTGCCGTCCGCATCCGTCTCCTGGAAGCTGACTGTGGTGCCGGCTTCCTGCAGCGCGCGCAGCACACGATACGAAGACTGGTCGCTCGAGTTGTCGTACTTGAAGACATACTCGATATCGCCGGCATCACCGATGCCCATCTCGTACTTCTTCACCGTATCGGTCAGGACAGTGTTCTCGACCTTCTCCGGATCCACGCCCATGTCCGGGATCTGCTTCAGACCCGGCAGGTTCTTGTACTGATTGTCGGAACCAGATTTGTAACTCAGAGTTGCTCCGTTAGCAAGCATTTCTCATTCCTCCTATACGTTGTTCGTGTGGTAGACCATCTCTGAATGCACATCGATGATCCCCTCGTATCTCATTACCTTGTGTTTCAGCCCCGAAGGATCGTTTACGTCCATGCAGCTCGTGCGGATGATGCCCAGCGGGCAGAGCGCCTCATCGACTGCCAGAGCCGCTGCCGATGTGGAGCGGTTGTGCCAGATGTCGATGCGGTAGGCCAGCGTGGCCTTCTGCTCTGCGCCGTCAGTCCATTCATAGACCGCGTTCTGCTCTTCCGTGTACTGGATCGCGGGCAATGTCGCCCAGTCCTTCGGGTAACCGTCTGAGACGTTCTCCGCGATGTCTTTGATGGCATCGTAGACCTGATCTTTGACGTTGATCATGAAGATCCTCCATACTTCTTCAGCTGACTCTGAAAGTAACTGGCAATGCCATCCATGACTTTGCCTTCATTTTGCTTCAGAGCGGGATACATGAACGGCTGTGCAGCTTGGCCGAACGTAGAAAGGAACTCGACGCCGTCCTTATTTGTGAAGTGCATTCCTGCCTTCAGCGGCACTTTGTGTTCCCCTTTGCCATTCGACTCTCCATTGAGCGGATACCACCAGCCCTCTGTTTTGTAGGTCACCGGCACATTCGGCGAAGCTCCACTGTGGTTCGCAGCGCCTACCGGGCCGGTTCCGAACTCAACGTATGGCGCATGGGCCGCATCGGAATAGACCACGCCAATAATGCTTCCAACTTCTGACTTCGTCATGGTGTGAATCGACTGTACAAGTTCGCCACCACCTGTACCTTTATTTCTGGGGCACAGTTTGACTGCCGCACCGCGGACGACCTCAGCCTGCCTTCTGACCGCGCGGGTCAGAACAGGTTCAGCATCCCTGCCCAGCGCCTGATACTTCCGGATCAGCTCGTCCAGCCCCTGAATGTCGCTCATGGTATCACCTTCTCCAGCTCGATCACCAGCGGCTGGTACTCACGCTGCACAGACACGATCCGGTAATCCGGGTCCTGATCCGCAGCCACGTCTACGCAGATGCCGTCACCCTCCATGAGGGCCTCGGCGCCTTCGTAGAGCATGTTCTTCATGTACGCAAGCCGCTGACCGTACTGCTCCGCCTGCACACGACCACCGGCGGGCCAGATCCGGGCCTCGATGGCCACAGGGGCCGCCCAGCTGTCAATGCTGCCGCCCTCCGCGTCCTTGGCCTCGGAGTGTGCCCGCCAGTAGTATGTCTTTTTAACCGACTGCCTCATCCGCATTGTTCTCACCTGCCTCAAAGGTCTTCCCGGCCACGCGTGCGAGCCGATAGCCTACCACCTGCCCGTGGATATCCGCAGGGATCTCCGCGAACGCCGAGGAGATGCCGCCCTCGCTCCGTGAGGTCTCCCCTTCCATGCCGCGACGGTTGAAGGCGATCAGCGCCCACTTCCGCTTGCACAGGGTGAGGCCCTCCGGGAGGGTTGTGCGGTTCGTGAAGTTCAGAAGCTCCGCCTCTGCCGTATCCAGCAGCAGGGTCAGCAGCTCATCATCTTCACACCCCGTAATGATGTGCATCCATTCCAGATCCGTCATCTGTCTCACCTCCTCAGTGGTTCATGATCATCGCGATCAGAGTGGCCTTGTTCATGTTCGCAACGCCTGCGATGCCGGCATCCTTTGCCAGGGCACGCAGCTGCGGCACAGTCATGCCCGTCAGCTCATCCTCTGAAACCGAAGGCTCCGGGGAAACCTCCTCGGAGCCATTGTCTTCTTCGATCAGATCATCCGTCGGAACTTCCTCAGGAAGACCGCTCTCCGGCACATAGCCCAGAGCGATCCATTTTCCAAGCTGTTCCTCCGGTACGCTCCGGATCACGTTCTCACGGGTCACTGTGATCATCTTCTTCCCTCCATGTCATTAGGACGCCGAATCCTTGATGTTCGCGTAGATCAGCGGCTTCTTGTTGTCCGGGATCCACAGATCGTGGTAGCGTCTGTAGTCCAGCGCCCAGGCATCCGCATCCTGATAAGTGTCAGGATCGAAGATGCGCATCTTGTCCTGCTTGGACACGGCGATCGGCGCGTTTGCGGCAATGGCGATGAAGTTCATCTGCTTGCCCGCAGCCACAAAGCCGCCGGCGGTCTGGCCGGAGGTCGTGCCGTCGTACAGCGTGATGGCGGTGTGCATGCGATCGTCCGCGGTCTCGATCAGAAAAGTGTCCTTGTCGATGATCGGAACGGTCGTGTCGATGCCGCCCTGGCTGAAGGTCTCAGATCTCAGCTGCGTACCGAGGGCGATCTCCAGCTCGGTCAGCGCATCCGAAGTGATGTGGATGTAGATCCGGCCGGTGTAGCCCTTCTTGCGGATCGCCGCGCGAGCAGCCTTCACCTTCGCCATGATCGTTGCCGCAGCGGGCGTATAGCCGTACTCGGCATTCGACGCACTCACGGCCGCAGCGCCCAGCTTGGAAAGGCGGTAGGCGTCGATCTCCGGCACGACCATCGTGCGCTGGAACTCGCCCATCACCGCGCTGGCGGTCGCCACGAAGTTCGTCTCATCCACGTCCATGGAGTCCAGGACGAACTTACGGCCGCGATCCTGCGAGAAGGTCAGGGTCTCGTATGCCAGGGTGACAGCACCCTTCACGAAGCCGCCGTCACGGTCGTAGTCGGCCATGCCGTTCATGGAGACCTTCGGCAGCTTCACGGTGTTGCCGCCGTTGTAAATGACCTGACCGGCGTTCGCCTCCATCCAGCCGGTGGTTGCTTCCTGTACTGCCAGCTCATCCAGGGTCTTCTGGAAGATCTGCGCGTATGCGATAGTGTTTGCCATTAGTAAGCTCCTTTCATTGCTTTGTAGACCTCTTTCGCAAGGTCATCATTCTTCGTTCCTTCCGGTGCCTTCTTCGGAGGCTTTCCGCCTGCCAGACGCTTCTCCACGCCTGCCTCGACCGCCTCCTTGAATGCCTTCTCCACCGCCTCGATGGACTTCGTGCATTCCTCTGCTCCGGAATAGTTCAGCACGGCAGACAGGCTCAAAGGGAGATCCTTCTCCGCCAGCTGCTCTTTCGCGGTGGCCATCAGCTCACGTCTCGTGATGCCGGCCTCGCGTTCTTTCAGCTCTGCCTCTTTCTGCTCGCGCTCGTACTGCGCTTTCTGTTCGGCGTTCATGGCCGCCATCTTCTCAGCCTCGGTCTTCGCGGCCTCGATCTTCTTGTCCATGTCCGCCTGCAGCTTTGCCTTATTCGTCTCAAGGGCCTTCTGCACCCGACGGTCGAACTCCGCCTGCTGTTTCGGGTCCTTCAGGAACTCGTCAAAGCTCTTGCCGCCGGCATCATCGCCATTTCCGCCAGCTTCTTCCCCGGCACTTCCGCCGGATCCGGAGCCCGCGGCCCCAGCTTCATCTCCCGGTGCATTGAACCTGGCGTGACTCATCACTCTCTCTGCCATACGGCTTCTCATGTCAAAACGCATTCTCTTTTCTCCTTTCATGCCCACGCATGGCCCGAAGGCCCCACGCATTCACGTTACTGTTCCCTTGCGGGTAGATCCGACGATCGGATTTGCACCGATAACCTGCCGCTTACAAGGCGGCTGCGCTACTGGTTGCGCCACGTCGGAACGCATCAAAAAAGGACGCCGAAGCGTCCTGTGGTCACATATGCTTTTGTGCATCATAAAACCGCTCCGGAGGAGCGGCTTATTCATAATCGTCATCAAAGACTTTGTCTGCAGTTCGTTTTGGTTTCAAATCTGAGGTGAACTGACAATTATCCCAAGCATCAGGATTATGATCAAATTGATCACAATCATACTCATAGCATCCATATAGCCGTTTCGGTATTTCTCCGAGCTTAACACAAACCCCAACACTGAGCGGCGCCAACCTATAGTTTTTACAAATTTTGCAAATAGGTGTCAGCAACACTCCTGGTACCGGAAATGTTTGGTCGCTCTTCGGATTACTTTTCTCCCACTCTGCTACAGCTTTATTAAACTCTGCTCTAGTCATACTTCATCGAACCCGAGCCATTGGGCTACAACAAAAAACTTACCGTTGAAACTTTGTGCTTCAAGTATACTATATCGCGAATTTCTATGCAATAAAGCTTCATACTCACTGCGGTTGTTTTCGTGATAATTGTACGAAATTTCATCCAGATAACCTACGCCTTTTTGACCCTCGGGAATTAGGATAATCATTTCCACTTCTCCCGGATAGCTCGTGTCTCTTAGCAAAGATGTAGATGTATTAGCAGCTGTAGTAATCGGCCGGCCAGACCACTCTCCAATTGGTACACCATCAATCAATTCCGGAAGTCCGCCAACTCGTTCTCTAATTGTCCCTCTGTACACGATCGTATCATAAGGCAAACTCATTTGACCCAGATATCGATCTATCTCGAGGACATCACGATATGCTGGCGAAGAAGTATCATTACTTGCCGCCGCGCTATTGATGCCGCCACAGTAATCGGGATTTGTATATCTGTATAATGCGCTGCCCTTCATCTCCTCCTCTGAACCAAACAGACTCAGCGCCTGCGCACTGTATTCCGCCGGGATCTCCGCCGCATTCGCGAACTGTCGATACTCCGGATACTTCTCCAACAGTCGATCATGAATGCCCGTGTACCGGTACTGCAACTGCATCCGCTCCCAAGGGTTCAGATACTCCCACTCCTGTGCCTTCGTGATCCCGGTCGGAATGTTCGTGGTCGGATGAGGATAAGCGTGCTTCAGCCGTCTGAAATCCTCGAAAGAACCAACCGTCTCCACTCCAAGGCGCTCCACATAGCGATCATACTGTGCACGGTCGTTTCGCTCACTCCTCACAGGTTCCGGCGGGCGTCTCAAGTCTCTCCGCGCCTGATCAATGGCCTCATCGCCGTACTGTTCGCGCTGATCTGCTTCCCACTCCTCATAGGTCGTGTTCGCGTCCACGTACTCATTCTGCCCCGTCACCGGGTTCCTAGCGATCCGCCGGCCCTCGAGCCCCTGCTCCACCTCATCGTCGATGTGGATGATCGTCGTGCTCCGGCAGTACGGATGCATGGGAGGGTAGTTCACGCCGACCTGCTTGTCCTTCAGCTCGAAGATCTGCCCGTCGAGCTTCTGGCACACTTCAGAGGTCCGCAGGTCCAGCGTAGCCACGAACTCGTACTTGTCAGCGCCGCACTCCTCATAGGCCTTTGCCTGCGCCTCTCCGGATACGAACGCCGCCTCCGTGCGGACCAGACGCCTGGCATTGCTGGCGCCCACGCCGAAGCGCTCCGTGATGTCCTGTGCCATGTCTCGCTGGCTCTTCCCGGTCATCACACCGACCAGCATCTCCTCCCTCACGGAGTCCGCCACCGCCTGCGTGTTGTTCCAGATCCGCTCCGAGTAATTCCGGCCGAGGAACGGCGTGTTCATGACCGTGTCGATCTCTTCCGGGTTGATCTCCGCGAAGGAGAACGAGAAACCGACCTGTTCCTGAACGCCAGCGATCGTGTCCAGATACGACTGCTGCGCCACGCCCCGGTAGCACTCGGAGCTGACCTGCTGTTCGTATCCATAGACCCGCTGCATGACATCGTCGAGGGACGCCTGCACGTCCTCCCAGCGGATCATGCGGGCCGCGTAGGCTCCGCTGTTCATCTCTGCCAGCAGTTCGTCCGCATTCTCCCCGGAGGCCTCTACAGCGCTCCTGAGGCTGTCCAGACTTCGCAGGTCGCGCACATTCCGGAGGATCCTTCTGGCCGCTGCATCCGAGAGGCCGTACTGCCCGGTGAAGCGCTGGAAGATCTTCTCGATCTCCTGACGCGTGTAGGCAGCTGCCGCCTCATAAGCCCTGGCGATCTCCGCCGCGGCGTCCTCTGCACTCTGCATATAGCCATACATCAGATCCGCCTGACGGTTCTCCCAGTAGCCCATGTGTTACAGTTCCTCCGACTGTTCCTCTGTTCTGGGCACGTTCGGCAGGATCCCGAACTGCGCCCGCTGCAGGTCCGCTTCCTGCTGCCTCTGCTCTGCCACTTCCTCGAGCTCCATCACCGGGTCCTCCACGAACGGCAGCAGCTGAAGCAGCGTTTTCTCCGAGACATGCCCGGAGAGCGTCGATACGATCTGCGCCAGCTCTGTGAGGTTCTTCGGCAGGCCACGGCTGAACGTGATCAGGACGGAGCCCGCCTGGTCATGCAGCGTCTCCATGCCCTTCGCGTTCGTAAACAGCCGGATCCGCTTCCTGAGCCCCTGCTTAAAGTATTTCTCTTTCACCTTCGTCATCATCTCAAGGCCGAGGAGCTTGTACTCCATAGCCACGCCCGAGGTGTTCCCGGCGAAGTTCTCATCCTGGAAGTTCGGCACATGGCTGAAGTTGTAAATGTCTTCCTTGATCGCCTTCCGAAGCACCTCCGCCCCGTTCTCATCCATCTGACGGGTCAGGTACTCTGCCCTGGCATCCGGCGGCAGCTCGAGGAGCTTGTCGCGCTTCAGCTTCTTCTGGGCCTCGGTGGTCTCATCCTCATCGTCACCCAGCAGCGCTCCGTACAGGATTAGGATCGCGTCGATGAACTGTTCCTTGTCGGTGATCCGGTCGCTGATCAGGGCATCATAGGCGTCCATGAGGCTGATCTGTTGCTCGAAGTCACCAATGCCGTCCTTGTTGTTCCGGTACTCGATGATCTGCGGCTCGCCGAACAGGTGCGAATCCTGCGCCTCTACGATATTCCCGGTGGTCGACTTGCCCGAAAGGCTCAGCGTGTAGGTGAAATGTTCGGTCGTGACCAGCGCCACATACTTAAACGATTTCTTTGCGCTGTCCACCTTGCGCCAGTAATACACGCCGCACAGCTCGCGCTCCTCGATCGAGTCATCCACGACCAGGAACGTGTTCTCCGGGGAGATCGCCTTGCTGACTGGATCCGTCGAGCCCTCCGCCGCATAGACGTACTCGTACGCCACGCCGTAGACGCTCGCGTCCAGTGCCAGCTCTGTGTCCGTATCATTGACGCCGGCAGCATCGAACGCCTGCATGAGCTGATCCATGGTCTCGCTGTCCGCATCCATCGAATTGGAGTACGTGATCGCATTGCCCATGAAGTAGCCGGTGGCCGTATCGGAGATATCTTTCGCATGGTTGCACGTGACCTTTAGGTTCTTCTTCTCCTCCTCGATCGCGTGTTTCCCCTCGTAGTAGTCTTTATTCCTCCGGAGCCTCGCAGCCATCCCCTCATGCTCTGTGATCAGCGTCCGGATCGCAGCCGTGTCGAGGTTCTCCTCATCCCACGTCTCCGCGGGCAGCGTAAATCTGTGCATCGCCTTCTCCTTACCGAAGCCCTTGCTTCGCCTTATTCTTCACGCGTGCCTTCCGGTGCAGGATCTCATCTTCCATGCCGTACCGGACAGCATCGATCGCGTGGTTGTCTCGGTCCGGATAACTCCCCTTGAAGTTCCCGTACCGGTCTTTCTCCATCTCGTAGCCCGTGAACTCCCTTGCGGTGTTCGGGCAATGCGCAGGGTCAATGATGATTTCATCGATCTCCCGCGCCAGGTATTCAATGCCGTGCTCCACGCTGCCGGGCCCTTTCTTCGCACCGGTGATGCGCAGGCCAAGCTCGCGGAAGCTGGCAATGCTGCGGGGCTCCGCCGAGTCCGCCGTGATCGGCAGGTTCTGCGGGTCCGCCTTCCGGATCAGCTCGACCGCCCGGGTGTTCCCGAGCTCCACGGCATAGACCTCATCGAGGATATAGAGCCGTGCATGCTTCCGGTCGTAGTGCATGCGGACGAATGCCAGAGGGTCACCGGCGAAACCGAAGTCCAGACCCTGCCGGATCCGGTCGAAGGTCTGACGCTCCTCCTCGGTGATTGCCCGCAGCGTGATGTTGTCGAAGACCTGGCCGCCGGTTCCGATCGCCTCGCCCAGGTATTCATGCCGGTACGCCTGCCTGTTCCTCCGCTTCAGCGTCTCTGCGTCTACGATGAACTGCTCTGACAGCCAGCCTTCCGGGACTGTCAGGTAGGTCGAGAAATGGCAGACCGTGTCAGGGTCATCGTTCGTGAGCACATCCTGGTTCACCCAGCTGTTCACGCTCTTCGGCGGGTTCCAGGTGTAGAACACCACGTAATGGTCTCCGCCGCGGAGGACTGACTGCAGGATGCTGCGTTCTTCCTCCTCGCCGTCAAACTCTGCCCGCTCCTCGAACCAGACGTACTTGAAGTAGCCGTGCCGGGCCTTGATCGATTTCGACTTGTCAGGATCATCGCAGCCCTTGAAGATGATCTGCTGTTCCGGAGCGTTCGGTGCTCGCTTGTAGGAGAGCCGCAGCGGAGACTTCGATACCTTCCACAGGTGGCTCACACCCAACGCGTCCAGCGCCCAGAGGATCTGGTTGTAGACGCTGCCTTCCAGTGTGTTTCCAACCTTGCGGTAGCAGATCGCGTTCGCCTCCGGGTCTTCCATGATGCCGAGCGGGATCATGACGCCCACGAAGCTGCTCTTCGTGGATCCGCGTCCGCCGTAGAGCTTGTAGCGCGTGTGCCGTTCCTTCACGACATCCCAGTAGAGCTCATAGAACGACGGCGCGATCAGGTCACTCAGCTTCGCCATCCGGAATGTCCACGATGATCTTCACGGGCTCATGGCCGGAGAGCTCCACGCGCTCGAGGAAGCCTCCTGCGGCCTTGGCCCGGAGTTCGGATGCTTTCAGCTTGTCTTTCATGGAGATCTTAGGGTTCTGGCTACGAACAACGTCTGTCCAGAAGGCATTCAGCTCCTCCATGTCGGCGATGCGGGGCTGCTCGAGAATGACTTCCCGGTCAGAAATGAAAAACTGGAGTTTTATGGAGTTTTCATATCCTGCTTTCTCCGGGTTCTTATACCCCGCAAGCCTCGCCGCCTCCGTCTGCGTATGGCCGCTTTTGTAGTAGTCGACCCACGCTCTCTGTTTAGTTGTCAGGTCGTCCCATTCCATAGCGTCACCTTTGTAATCAAAAAAGGACCCGAAGGTCCTTGTCATAAACCGCGGCGGCAGGCACTAAGCCCACCGCCCTCTGCGGGAAAAGGAGGTCACATGAAGATCACAGCATTCCCGATATCATAATAGCACGGAACAGATTCTCATTTTTCTCCTCTTACGCCATCTTTTCCCCAAGATGTTCGATGCCTTTGACCCGCAGCCGGTATGCGTGCTGCATGCTGTAGTGCATTTCCGAGGCGATCTCCTCCATCCTCCTGCGCTCCAGGAAGAACATTGCAAGGACTGTCTTCTCACGATCATCCTCCATCTGCTCGATGGCATTGCTCACCTCGATCACGGTTGCCGCCCTCTGCTCCTGCAGAGCCTCGATCTCCCGATCCAGCACATCGACCTCCGCGAAGATGGTTGCGACCGTGTCTTTCGGCGATGTCTGCACACGATCCTGATCATAACGCATGGAGCCCGGCTCCAGACAGCTCATCAGTTCCATACGCCGGATCTTCAGCCTACGGATCCTACTGTCCAGATGCCGGTCACGCATCAGCCATTCGAATGTCTCCCTGAAGTTCAAGTCTCATCACCTCGATCAGTTAAACGGCAGTCCGTCCTCGCTCAGATCGTCCGGAACATCCACGAAGCCATCATCCGGCACTTGCTCTGATGCTGCCTGCCGGGCCTCTCCGGTGCTTCCTTTGCTCTCCGCGAACTCCTGCTCCTCCACGATCACGTCGGTCGTGTACACCTTCTGGCCGTCGCGGTTCGTGTAGCTTCCGGTCTGGATCCGACCGGAGACCACGATCTTCGTGCCCTGGTGCAGGTACTTCTCAGCGAACTCTGCCCCGCGGCCAAACACCACGCAGGGGATGAAGTCCGCATTCTGCTCGCCTTCTCTCCGGAACCTCCGGTCCACTGCAAGCGTGTACCTTGCTACCGCCTTCGGATCCTGCCCCTGGCTCCATCTCACATCCGGGTCACGCGTCAGGCGCCCCATCAATACCACCTTGTTCATGTGCTTCCTCCTCGATTTCTTTGATTATTCTTTCAACGGCTGCCTCAGCCCTTTTGATCTGCTTCTCCTCGATCCATGCTGCGCGGGCCATAACGATCACGATCAGGACACCAGCCGCGGCCAGCGCACTGAGGACAATGATGCCCAGGATCTTTAAAACAAAAATCATCATCGCATATCATCCTCCTGTATTTCCACGAGCGGGCAAGCATCATCACGCTTTTCAAAAAGCTCCTCGCAGTCTGGCGCAAAACCTGTGATAGAACAAACGAGCCATTCCCCATCGACGCACTT